>OIWM01002564.1_pt1 | contig 14856 bp, 7 predicted proteins | sample 1587451 | NCBI WGS metagenome assembly OIWM01 (sample SAMEA3888907, study PRJEB22519) | human gut metagenome | biome: human gut; feature: human-associated habitat; material: faeces | place: Denmark | collected 2011
GGAACCATACGGTGCCCTTGCCCCCTTTTGCCCCCGCCGCCGGGCGGCGGCATTCCCGCCGGTGAACACCGGCATCTCCGGCCGCCGAGGGCGGCCAATTCCCCCCCTGCCGTGGGAACGGCATCTCCGCCACCAGACGGCGGCGTCTTCCCAAAACCGCTCGGCCGGTTCGGGCAGCACACAAATTCCCCGAGTATTTTTCAACTTTCCATGTTTGCAATTGACATTTTCTATTTTCCATGGTATTCTTAATTACAGAAAACAAAAAGAGCCAATGCCGGCAAGCATCAGCTCTTTGATAAACGGTATCCGCCACTTGGTGTTCCACCACCAGCGGGCGGTAAGATCTCACAGCCCTGAGACCAATAACGCGCCAAATGGCGCATACCGCTTACTTGTATAACTATTATACAATCAACAAGCGGTTATGTCAATACGACGCGCGTTTTTCGACAAAAATCAATTTTTCTTCCTTGTACGACACATTTTACTTGTGCAACATTACGAATTTTCGATTTTTAGTGCGAATTTAGACATGGTTTTTCAATCGTCTGGTGTGAGAGCATCAGACGATTTTTTTATTTCTTCTGCAAAAAATTGACCATCGGAAAGGAGGGAAAGCAATGTCCGCGACCGGCTACACCACAATTTACAACGAAGTTCTGCGCGACAGAACGCTTTCCCTCGACGCGAAGGGTCTGTTTGCCGTCATCAAGTCTTTTGTCGGCCTGCCGGATTTCGCGCTGAGCAAGCGCCGCCTTTCCTATGCCTGCTCGGACAGCGGCTACCTGCTGAACGCGGCGTGGAAGGAGCTCAAGCAAAAGGGATACTTGCAGCACTATTTCTCCCAGGCGGAAAATGGTGCGTTCTGTCATGTCTACAACCTGATGCAGCACCCGTCCGCGCCGGTCGACTTCGTCTATTCCCCGGCTATCGACCGCCCGAACGGTGACGTTGTCTGCATTTCCGACGCCCAGCGCGACTACACGAATATTTCCACCTCGGTCCTGCGCGACAAGTCCATTTCCCTCGCCAGCAAGGGACTATTTGCGCTCGTCAGCCATCTGATGAAAATTCCCGACTTCATTCTTCGTCCCGAGGGAATCCGCGCGTTCTGCATGGAGAAGATCAAACATTTCTCGACGCTCTGGAAGCGCTTCAAGATTTCCGGCCTGCTCAAGCAGCACCGCCATCCGGCGGGCGAGGAAAACCGCTGGACATACGAATACGAGATATGCGAGACGCCCGATCTGGAAACACCGTACCTCACCAACTACCACGTTGACGGCTCGGTCTCCACGATTGCAACCATCGGTGATTTCCTCGAGAAGCTCAAAAAGCGCGTTTCCCGCATCCGCAAGAACGTGTCTATCAAGAAGAAGGACAAGCCGCGCGCGGTGCGCCGCAAGGAGCGCAGACAGATCGAGCAGCAGCTGAACGCTGACGCGCTCCGTCAGCGCTTCGGAAACGACCTGACCGGAACGGTCGTGACGGCAGTCTATAATATCAAGCACGCGGACAAGCTGTTCATCAAGGGCGCTGAGATCACGCAGGAGCGCCGCGAGACCGTTGCGCAGATGATTTCCCCGGAAAATGTGGAGCGCTTCCTCGACAGCACCACGCTGGATTTCAGCCGCATCAAAAACCCGGCCGCCTACTTACAGACCGCGCTGTTCGACTTCCTCGAAAAACAGTGCAGCACGGACGCCTCTGCCGACGAAGCGCCGGACAAGCCTCTTGCCGACTGGGAGCAGGCATGGCTCGCGCAGAAAGCCGAGGCACGGCGCCGCCGCGAAGAAGCGATTGCCCGCGGCGAATATCAGGATTAAGTACATAACCAGCCATGACAAGCGTCATGGCTGATGGTCGTGCGCGGAAAACAGGATTTCCCGGCTGAAGCACGAAGGACGGCTCCCCTGCCGCCCTTTTTCTTTGTCCGCCGCACCATTCCCCTGTTTTTACAGGGTAGGCTGTTTACGGGTATCATGGAAATAGAAGCCATGGTTTTCGAAGGCGTGCAAATCGGCGAAGTCTAATAAAATCCTTACCTACCTATTCTTCTTTAATCAAACTTCTCGTCTAAAACCTCGGGCGAAAGGGACGAAGGAGCGAGGAAAGAAATGATTTTTCTGACGATTTCGCAGACAGAAGTTATAAAGTTATGCAGTTAAAACGTTACAGCTTTTCAGCGTCAGAACGTCTTGACGTTATAACTTTACGGGTATATAATCAGAGCAGCGAAAACCGCGAAGAAAGAGAGGGACGACTATGTCTGCAATTTTTGCGCTGGCCAACCAGAAGGGCGGCGTGGCAAAGACCACGACAACGGGCATTCTGGCGGCCGGTCTGCACAAGCAGGGCTTCAGCGTGCTGACGATCGACTGCGACCCGCAGGGCAACCTGTCCATGTCGATGGCGGCCGACAACCAGAGCGGCGCGACCATGTACGAGGTCATGAAGGGCACGGTCACGGCGCGCGAGGCCATCCAGCACACCGCCGCCTGCGACATCATTCCGGCGAACACGATCCTCGCAGGCATCGAACAGGAGCTGCACAGCGTCGGCAAGGAAATGACGCTCCGGGAGAAGCTGCGCGACGAGGAGAGCGGCGTCGCGGACGACTATGACTACATCCTGATCGACTGTCCGCCCTCGCTCGGTCTGCTGACCGTCAACGCGCTGACGGCGGCCGATTATCTGCTCATCCCGACCATGGCCGAGACGTTCGCGGCCTCGGGCATCACGCAGCTGTACGACACCTTCCGTTCGGTCAAAAAATACACCAACCCGGCGCTCCGCATCGACGGCGTGCTGCTCACGCGCACCGAGCGCACCCGGGTCACAAAGACCATTCAGGAGCTGACCGGCAAGATCGCGGAGTACATGGGCGCGGACGTCTACCGCACGACCATCCGCAGCAACGTCATCATCAAGGAGGCGCAGGCGGCGCAGGAGAACGTGTTCGACTACGTCGAGGGCAAGTCGCAGACAAAGGGCGAGCGCGTGACCGAGTCGAGCCGGAATTTCGTAGGCGACTGTCTGGCGTTCGTCAGGGAATTTGTGGAGAAGGAGAGGGAGCAGTAATGGCAAGACCCAGTGCAGAAGAAATGTTCAAGAATATGATCGGCCGCCGGGACACGGCTGCCGCGCAGCCGGTACAGGAGGCCGCCGCACCGGCCGCAGAGAAGAAAAAGGCGTCGACCGTGCAGGTGACGGTGCGTCTGCGTCCGGAGCAGCACAGACAGCTCAAGGACGCCGCCTTCCACCGCGACTGCGATATGTCCGAGCTGGTACGGCAGGCGCTCGACCAGTTCTTTGCGTAACGCTGAGACGTTACAACGTTATAAAGTCGTAACTTTATAAAGTTGAAACGTTACAACTTTATAACTTTATAAAGCATATCCCGGCAGGTTGTATACGGCTCTGCCGGGATTTTTATGTCTTTTGAGAACTTATGCGGAAAGTAAAGTTAAAACTTTGAAACGTTATAACTTTATTTCCCGCCGCGCACTTGTATTCGCCCGGAAATTCCGCTACAATAGCAGGCAGAGGGAGGGACGCCGGAAATGGGAAATTTTGAACTGCTCGACAATCTGTTTCAGATCGCGGTGCTGCTCTGCGCGTGCTGCGCCGCCGGTTTTTTCGCGCTGCGGCACAAGAGCCGCAGTCTGCTGATCCTGTCGCTCGCCTACGCCTGCTTTGCCATGGGCACGACCTACTACGTGCTGTATCTGGTCATCATGGGCATCTGGCCGCAGGTCTTTTATGTGGCGGAGATTTCGTGGCTGGCGGCGTGGCTGTTCTACCTGTCCGCGCAGATCGAGCGGACCGAGGGGCGCAGGGTCGGCTTTTCGTGCCCGGCGGCGCTCGCGGCGGCCGTCCTCGCCGCGACAGCATTCCTCGACCGCGATTTCGGCCCGTCCCGTCTGCTGTCTGCGCTGTTCGCCCTCACGGCGGGCGCGACGGTCTATCTCTCGGTCTTTCATATGCAGACCGGCGCACAGCGCCGCGGCCGGGACGCGCTGATGACCGGCTGCGCGGCTTTGCAGGTGCTGCTGTATCTGGTCTCGAATTTCACGCGGGACTACACCCGGTTCAACCTGTACTACGCGGTCGACCTGACGCTGACGCTGTCCATGGCGGCGCTGCTGCCGCTGACGCTGCGGGAGGTGGGGGACAGATGACCTATATCGAGAATATCTATCTCTGTCTGGCGCTGCCGCTGATCCTGTCCCTGTTCTTCATCCGGGGGCGCTCGCGCCGATACGCGCTGTTTCTGGTCATCGGCATGACGGTCTGCCTGCTCAGCGCCTATGTCAGCAGCTTTTTCATGGGGTATTACGGTGCGGACGGCACGACGGCGGTCATCGAGATCACGCCCGTGTGCGAGGAAGGGATGAAGCTGCTGCCGCTGCTGTTCTTTTATCTGATCTTCGAGCCTGCGCCGCAGGAGCTGCCGGCGGCGGCCATCGCGCTCGCCGCAGGCTTCGCCACCTTTGAAAACGTCTGCTATCTGACCGAGAACGGGGCGGCGGACTTCCGTTTTCTGCTGATCCGGGGCATCGCGGCGGGGGCGCTGCACATCCTGTGCGGTGTGCTGTCCGGCTTCGGCGTGTCGCAGGTATTCTGCCGCCGCTGGCTGGCCGTGACCGGCACGGCGGGCATCCTTGGCGCGTGCACGGGCTTTCACGCCATCTACAACCTGCTCATCACGGCGGAGGGCGGCTGGCGCATGGCGGGCTATCTGTTCCCGTCGGCGCTGCTCGCCGTGCTCGCCATCCTGTCGAAAAAACTCGATTTTCCCCCGCGCCGCCGGTAAAGTCCACTGTCGAAAAACTATCGTTTTTCCGACAATCTGTGTTTTGACTTCGCAAAACACGGACGTCCGAAAGTTCCCATACGGAAACTTTCTCCCTCTTAAAGTATGAAAACCGAGGTACACGCCCCCGGTTGCTCTCATTAAATATTTTTGAGGATAGAGGCCTACGGGCTGATATATTTGCTTCGCAAATATTATTTCATGCGCGCTGCCGCGCGGCAGCATCAATAACGGGAAAATAGACTTTATCGACAGTCTCAGCCGCCCTTCGGGGCGGCTGATTTTTTTTCTTTTTTTGCGTTTGGTGCAAGGATTTCCGGAATTCGGTCTTTTAGAAGATATGGGGACGCGAAACAGGCGTCCCGAAAAGGGCGCAGAAAGGAGGGCGCAGCAATGAACGAGAGGACGGTTCGCCGGGCGCGCGAGGTGAGGCGCCGGGCGCGTCAGTACCGGCGCCGCCGCGAAGGACGGCTGAACGGTGCGCTTTCCGTGTGCAGCCTGCTGTTGTTGACCGGCATCGGCACGCTGTGCAGGGACGCGCAGACGCCGGGCCTTGCCCTTGCGGCGCAGGGCTTCGGCTCGGTGCTGCTGCGCCGCGGCGCAGGACGGTACGCCGTCATCGGCATCGCCGCCTTCGCGGCGGGCGCGGCGCTGACCATTGTCTGCGTGCGCCGGCGAAAGAGGAGAACAGACCGCACATCGGCTGCGGAAGAAAGCGAGGAGATCCTATGAAAACACGATTGCTCAGCATGCTGCTCAGCCTGTGCATGGCGCTGACCATGTTCCCGGCCGGGGCCTTCGCGGCGCAGCCGGAGCAGGAGCAGCTTTACGCACAGATGCTCGAGCTCGGTCTGGTCGACGGGGACGGCGCACTGATCGAGGACAACAGCTTTACCGTGGAGGACGGCACGCGCCTGTCCTCGCTGGCCGAGCTGACCGACTGGCTCAACCAGTGCACCGCGGACGAGCTGGACACCGTCATCACCGTGGACGCGACCGGCCGCACCGCCACGGCGGAGCAGCTGATGTACGCGCTGTCCATCGAGTACCAGATGACCGGACTTGCGCAGACGCTCAGCAGGCTCGCCTCGTCGGACAGCGTTTCTCTGACTTCGGCAGGGGACGCGGACGCCGCCGCGCAGTCGGCGGACACGAGCGTACACGACCTGTCGCTCTACATGAGCGCCGGGCATAATCAGGACAACGACGTGCTGACCATCCACGCCAGTCTGCGTACAAAGGGCGGCAAAGAGGACGTTCCCGCGCCCCATGACATCAAGCTCAAGATCGGCATGTTCGCGGATTTCCTGACGCCCCATCAGTCGGACTTCTACGCGGACGGCATGCCCGGCGGCAACTTCTTCAAGGACTTCACCATCTCGAAGGGCGAGAAGGCGGTAGAGCTGAATCTGTCGATGGACACGCTGCGCGGGTATCTCCGCGATTATGAGGGACACTGGGACGGGTATGCCAGGGTGCTCATTCAGGCTCGCACCGCCTATGACGCCGCCATGCCCGCCGGTTCGAAGTCGGTAACGGTGAAGTTCGCAGCGTCCAGCGACGCGGACGCCATCGTTTCCGCCATCACCGGCGGCACGCAGATCGGCAGAAAGTCCCCGTCCGGCACGAACGTCCTGCCCTATCAGCTGGACTGGCAGCAGCATGACAGCGCGACCGAAAAGGTCACGATCAATGGCAAGGACTATTTCAAGATCAATACCGCCGTTCCGGCCGCGAAGGGCTATGATTACGGCTCGACCGGCATATCCAACGAAACCCACGGCTGGATGAACTATTTTAATGAGGCGATCCGGCTGGGCGCGGGCGATCCGGACCCGAAGGTCAAGCTGGCGAACGTGACGCTCTGGACCAAGGACGGCAGCCGGGATATCAAGGCCAAGTCCATTTATATCAAGGAAGGCGAGGATCTTGTTAGGATCGCGAGAGGCGCGTCGAGCTATGACACGAGAGACTTTTCCAACAGCGACGATGCCGCCTATCTGACTGACCTTGCGCGGACGCAGGAGGAAAACTGGGACTATCCCGACCCGAGCGACCTCAATTTTTATAAACAGGTCAAGGATCATAACTGGCGCGTGCGGCGGTATACGAACGTGAAAGTCCCCATCACGCCCACGCAGTCCAACTATGTCAGCTATCCGCAGGACTGGTATCTGCCGGTCGACTGGATCGCGCAGAACGACGATAAGAACATCCGCCCGGAGGAGATTCTGATGCACGGCGCGCTGACGCTCGCGGACGAGACCCCGCCGACCATCGAGTCCATCGACACCTGCGCGCGCTCGCCCAAGTATACGGGGAGCACGGATTACTGGTATTCCTCGTTCTATCCGGGCGACTATGTTCCCATCGTCGTGACCTTCTCCGAGCCGGTCTCCGGCGATTATGAGCTGGCGTATCTGGACGGCACGGAGACAAAGTATCTGTCCGCCGTGAACACCGGCATCGGGGGCATAATCGACGCAACGGTATCCCCCTCCTCCGGCGCGACCCTTTCCAGAACGCGCGTGTTCTATTACCCGGTTCAGAAAACGGACAGCACGGGCATTCAGGTGCTGGGCGTAAGGCCTGCGGACGAGAACGCCTGCACGGACGCCTTCGGCAACAAATTCAAGTCCAAAACCGACGGCGCGTACAAGGAATTCAAAACCACCGTGCTCGACAGCCTGCAGGGCGGAAATCTGACCGACAGCTTTGTTTCGCTCTCCGCCGAAACCGACCCGAACGACCCCGCAAAGGCCGTCTTTACCGTGGCGCTCGCGGGCGACGAGACCTTCCAGACCAAGTGGCTGGACTGGTCGAAGAACGAGAGCGCGCCGAAGGTCACGGCGGTGCTGGACGGCGACCCGGCGCAGAAAGCCGAGCTGCATCTGGACGTTTCCGGCACGGGCAGCAGCCAGAAATACATCCTCACCGGCACGATGGACCTGCCGAACGTGAGCGCGGACACCGTGCACACGGCGGAGATCTATTATAACGGCTCGCTGTATTACGGCGCGTGCGCCTCGTTCACGCAGACGCCGGTCACGCTCGCGGGCACGGACGCCTACACCATCAGCGTCAGCGGCGGCTGGCCGTCCGGCATCGAGCAGACCGTGTTCATGCAGGACGCGCAGGTCCCGGTGCTCGCCTTCACCGACAATAAGACCGGCTATACCTATTATGATGCGGCCGGCGCGGATGTGCGCTGGACGGTCAGCGACCCCGAGGTCGTGCAGCTGAGCGCCGCCGAGGGCGGCGGCACCGACCTGACCCTGAGCCAGACGGTCAGGGCCGCGCTCACGCCGCTGAAGGCGGGCACGGCCAGCATCACGCTCGAGTGCGGCAACAGCGGCAAGGGCACGACCGCGGCCTCCAACACCATCACGGTCACGGTCCGGGACAGCGGCCGGCCGAGCCTGCTGTTCCCGGCGGGCGCGGACACGGTATACGCCCGTCTGGGCGCGGACCAGACCGTGCATTTCGCCTCCAACCTCGCCCAGCACGCCCCGGCGGACGGAAAGATCACCGCGCGGCTCTATGCAGGCTCCCGTGTCGCCGCGGACGCGCAGCCGGTCTGGGAGACCGTGCTCGAGCGCGGCGCGACCAGCCTGACCATCCCCGGCGACCGCCTCACCGCCATCTCGAGCGGCGGCGCGCCGTCCTGCATCCTGCGTCTGACGGCGCAGGCGCAGACGGGCAGCACGGTGCAGGAGCTGTCGACCGACGCGAAGATCCTCGTTCGCTCTCAGCCGGCGGCGATCACGCTGACCGGACTGGAAACGACGCTGTTCACGAGCGGTCAGCCGATCGAGATCGGCTGGACGGTGGACAATTTCGACCTGACCGCGAACCCGGATGCGTGTCAGTTCGCGTTCACGGTCGAAAAGGACGGCAGGACCGTCTACACAACGACGGAAAAGGCCGCCTCGGGCAGCTATACCCTGACGCCCGAGACGCCGCAGCAGCTCAAGGACTGCTATATCGTCACCGCGAAGGCGAAAAACGGCGCAGACCCGACCTGGAGCATCGCCTCCGCGACGGTCACGGTCTACCGCTCCGGCGCGCTTGAGATCCTGACGGGCGGCGAGAGCCGGGACGAGGTCACGCTCAAAAACACCATTTCCGGCGGCACGACGACCGCCCCGTCGGTCAGCACGTATGCGGGCGAGACCATCGGCGGTCTGACCTCGGCGCAGGCGGTCGCCGGACTGCGCAGCGAGCTGAGCCTGATGGAGACCATCGGCATCAACACCCGGGACTTCGACTGGAGCATCCTGTATGACACGGTCAAGTGGAGCACCTCGACCGGTCAGGGCGGGGCGGTCGAGGACGAGACGCAGCGCGCGGTCAGCCTCAATTACCGCGAGGGCAGCCTGTACGCGCCGCTCGAGCAGTATTCCTACTCGAGCTACCTGCCCCAGACCATCCTGCTGCTGAGCGGCCTGCGGGACGGCACGAACACCGTCACCGCCGCGCACAGCGCCCTGCCCGCGCTCCGCGACACGGTCAAGGTCAATGTCGAGACGCTGAAGGACAGGCTGTACCTGTTCCAGTTCACCCCGGCGGTCAGGACCGAGATCTCCTATGAGGACGGCAAGGGCGAGACCCACACGCTTGATACGAACAGCGACGGCTCTCTGGCGCTGTTCGAGCCGAACGGCATCGCCTCCGACCTGCGTGCGGCGGCGGTCAGCAGCAGCGTGTCCTACCGCGGCACGGTGTCCCGTCTCGCGCTCAAGAGCGGCGAGGGCAGCGGCGTGCGGGGCGAGCTGTATCCGCTCAATACCGTCGAGCTGCGCCGCGCCGCGGTCGCGCAGGTGCAGCTGCTCCGCCCGGACGGCACGCCGCTGGCGAACACCGGCGTGACCCTGCGCGGCGGCGTATACCGCAACCGCCTCGCGGCCGAAAACCGTGACGACGCCTATTGCACGGGCGCGAGATTTGCAAAGGCCGCCGGTCAGGCCGCCGCACTCGACGGCACGAAGGATCAGTCCTTTACGACCGACTCCAGCGGTCTGCTGACCGTGCACATGGACCTGTCGCAGTTCACCTCGGCGCACGACCCCGAGGCCGTCGGCGTGGGCGACAGTCTGGAATTTATCTTCGAGGTGCGCGCGGACGGGTACTGCCCCGAGCTTATCACGGTCGACGGCAGTCTGACCCGGCGCGACGCGATGCGCTCGGGCGAGGACATCGTTACGCTCGTGAGCGCCGAACGGGCAGCGCCCTTCGTGGCCGCCCAGACGGTCAGCTACACCGGCCGCGCGATCAGCGTGCGGCGGCACACCGGCGTGATCGGCCCGAGCAGCAACTACCCGGGCGCCCGTCTCGAGAGCACGGTCATGCTCTGGGGCGCGGACGGCGTTTCCATGGACGACACCGGCTGGAATTTCTATCTGCGGGCGCAGGAGACCGGCGTTTCCGTGCCGGGGCAGAAGGCCGTGACCGTCCGGGACGCAAGCTATCCGTTCTCCTCCATCCCGCTGGTGAGCAGCTCGGTCGAGATCACGAGCGCCAGCTTTGAAAACTTCGACGGCACGCGCCGCACGCCGCTCGAGGCCGCGCTCTATGACGGCGGCGAAAACCTCGTCTGCACCATCGCGCTGCCGTTCGGTCTGGCGGACCTGACCTCCATCGAACGGGTCGAGGACGCCCCGTCCGTCATGTCGCTGATGGCGAACCTCGCCGCTTACGGCACGGTCGGCGGCGCGAACACCGAGTATGAGTACGTAAACACGGTCTCGGACGGCATCATGATGGACGCGCTGTCCTTTCTGGAGAAAATGGGCGGCGAGACCGGTCTCGTCAAGGCCGTCCTCATGCCCACCGAGGACCCCACGCGCTATGAGGCCTATCTCTGGACCGGACTCAACACCACCAAGCTCGAGGATCTGGACTATGACCGCAGCGGCATTTCGCTCGAGCCGAGCTACATCGGACAGGACTACGACAGCCTGCTGGGGCAGGTCAACGACACCTTCACCCTGAGCGATTTTCAGGCCATGGCGGACGGCTCGTACTTCGACGACCGCAGCGGCCTGTACGGCGCGGCGAGCGGCGCGATCGGCCTGCCCATCATGCTCCAGCTGGAGGGCTGGGTGAGCACCGAGATCCGCTACAGCTTCGACAGGGGCCAGTGGCAGGTGCTGACGACCGGCGGCGGCTTCACCGCGGGCGCGCAGCTGGAATTTGAAAAGGTGCTGCGCTGCTCGGCCTACGGCATCCCGCTGACCGCGAGCTTCAAGGTGCGCGGCGGCGCGACGGTGGATTTCAAGACCGCCGTGCGCTATGCCGAGCAGCTCGGACTGGAATGGAACGACGATACCGCGAAGGCGGTCAACGACTACCTGACCGCGCTGCGCATCAATGCCTATTTCGAGTTTTTCGGCGGCGTGGGCTACGATCAGGGCTTCACCGCCAAGGTCGGCGTGTTCGGCACCATCGACATCAACAACGAAAACCGTTTCCTGACGCGCAAATACCTGAAAAATACGAACGAACGCGACGTGCGCGGCCAGTTCCTCCAGCTGGACGGCGAGGCCGGCATCCGCGCGGCGCTGGGCGTGGGGCCGCTCGTGACCGAGATCACGCTGGTCTCGCTCGGCTACGGCACGGCATGGCGGTTTAATGACTGGAACGAGATCCGCGACTACTGGGAGAGCGCCTCGAGCGGTCTCGGCTCGACCGGCTGGCTGGACGGCGGCACGGCAGGGCAGAGCCTGCCCGCGAACGGCGGCGCGGTCGCGGCGAGCGAGCCTGTGGTCAGGATGCAGAGCCGCGATTATCTCGACGAGGAGGAGCGCGTCTGGCTCGGCGGCGGGAGCGGCATCGCGCTCATGAGTCTGGACGAGCCGAGCCGCGTGCAGGCCATCGAGACCAATTCCTACCCCTTCAGCACGCCGATGCTGTCCGAGGACGGCGATATGCTGGTCTACCTGTCCGACGCGGACAGCACGGACGTGACCGACACCGAGGTTCGCTTCAGCCGGTCGGATGGCGGCGGCTTCCCCGACGGCACGCCCATCCCGGACGGCGCGGACGGCTTTTCCGGCTACGGCGACAGCGCGCCCGACTTTGACGGCACGGGCAGCTTCGCCGGTGCGGTCTGGCTGCGCGAGGCCGCGACCCTCGGCCTCAAGGCCGGCACCGAGCTGAACGAGGGTCAGCAGACCATCCTTCTGAACGGTCTGGAGGTCATGGCGTCGCTCTGGAACGGCAGGGAATGGGTCACGACGCGCCTGACCGACAACGGCTCGCAGGAGTTCGACCCGGTCATCGCGGCGGCAGACGGAAAGGCCATCGCCGTGTGGCGCGCGGTGCAGACCGATGAGAGCGCCTTCGACTTTACGCAGAACCGCATCCTGTGCCGCATCTATGACGGCACGAAGTGGAGCGATCAGACTTATACGCTCTACAACGGCAGCGCGGGCGAGGTCACGGGCATGGACGCAGAGCTGCTCGCGGACGGCACGGCGGCGGTCGCGTTCTCCGTGCAGAACGGGGACAGCAGCGACATTTACTACACGCTCGTCGATACCGCGGCGGAAAATCCCGAGGACGCGGCCGTTACCATCCGCGCGACCGCTGACGGCAGCCGCGACGAAAAGCCGCAGCTGACCACGGCGGGCGGGCAGTTCGTCCTCGGCTGGAGCAGCGTCCGGACGCTCACCGGCGCGGAGCAGCGCGACGTGGGTCTGCGCGTGTTCGGCAAAAACGGCGCGCCGCAGTCCGGCCTGCCCGAGTCGCTCAGCGACATGGTGTCCGCAGGCTCGTTCGACGGCCGGTTCGCGCTGGCGGAAGGTGCGGAGAGCCTTAATGAGCTGACCGTCCTGTGGAACGACGCAGGCGCGGGCAAGGACAAGAATGACGTCATCCGCGCGGTCCGGTTCGTGTCCGCAGACGGCGGTCTGGTCTCCTCCGCGCCCCTCGAGGTGGCGGCGCTCCCCGCGCGCACCGGACTCGACCACATGGACGCCTGCATCACCGGCAGCGGCGGCGGCATCTGCGCCGTCATGCAGGGCACGACGTACAGCAAAACCGAGTCCGACACGGTCAGCTATTCCTATGAGCTGAACGGAAAGACCTATACCGGTACCGGAACGATCCCCCGGCAGACCGCAAACCTGTTCAGCGCCGCCGAGACGTTCACAGACGCTGTCGAGGTCGTTTCGACCACGGTCGACTATACCACGCTCGCCGCCGACAGCTATGTCCCGGTCAGCTTCACCGTTTCCAATCAGGGCATGCACGTGATCGACTGCGTGACGGTCGCGCTCGAGGGCGCACAGACGCAGCGCTTTGACGGTCTCGCGCTCCTGCCCGGCCAGACGCGGACGCTGTCCGCGGCGGCAAAGACCGGCAGCGAGCTGCGCGACCTGAACTACACAGTCACGGCGGAATTCACCGGCGCGGCGACGCAGTCGTGCAGCGGCACGGTGCATCTGGACTACCCGGACGCGGGCATTTCCGCTCTGACGGTCACGAAGGAACAGGACGGCGTGCGAGACTTCCTCGTTCACCTGTACAACCAATCCGCGTCCTCGCTCGGCCGCACCGACCGGCGCGTGACCGTGGGCGTGTACTCCGACCCCGCGTGTGAGACGCCGGTGGACGGCAAATACTTCGAAGGCGGAACGGCGGGCACGGGCTTCACGCTCACGCTGACCGGAGACGCGCTCGAGGCGATGGACGAGACCGGAAACACGCAGGAAATGACGTTCGACATCGCGCAGTACATCGCGGACGCGGGTCTCACGGAGATCCCCGAGCCGGGCGTCATGCTGTTCGTCCGGGCGCGGATCGAGCAGCAGCGCGACGGAAAATGGGTCGAGCTGCCCGAGGCGGACAGCCGGAACAACCAGAAGAGCCTCACCTTTGAAAGCCTGCTCGCGCGGAGCGAGAACACGCCCGTCACCCTGTCGGCCGAGCTCGAGAACGGCAGCGCCGCTTCGGCGGTCGTGCAGGTGCGGAACAATTCGCTCCAGCCGCGCCGCAGCGGCACGCTGACGGCGGCGCTGCTCGACCGGAACGGCGCGCTGCTCGAGACAAGGACGCTGGACGGTCTGACGCTGGCGGCGGAGCAGCTCCGTGAGAGCCGCGTCACCTTCTCGCAGGCCGGCGCGAGGGTGGCCGTGCGGTACGGCGAAGCATCGGACGCGAACACGGCAAACGCCGCGCGCATCACGCTGGACGGCCTGCCGCTGACGCTGGACAGCTTCGACGACAAGGACAGCGCGACGGTCGAAAACGTCGCGGCAGGGCAGTACCTGCTCACCGTCATCCCCGAGAGCCGCGGCGCGTCGGTCTCCGTGAACGGAAAACCGGCGGAAAACGGCATGGCGGTCATCGAGGGCGGCTCGTATGAGCGGACGGTCACGATAACGGTCAAGGCACCGAACGGCGCGTCCGAGCGCACCTACACCATCCGTCTCGTGCCGCAGCCGTCCTCGGGCGGCTCGGGCTCCGCCTCCTGCACGCTGACCTTCGAGACGAACGGCGGCGGCAGCATCGCGGCGCTGCGCCGGAGCGCAGGCACGACGGTCGACCTGACCGCGTTCACGCCCGCGCGGAGCGGCTATGTCTTTACCGGCTGGTACGCCGACCGTGCGCTGACCGAAAAGGTCACATCGGTCACGCTCCGCAGCAGCCGGACGGTCTATGCCGGCTGGCAGGCGGCGGAGACGGCCGCGTTTGCCGACGTCCCGGCAGGCAGCTATTTCGAACAGGCCGTCCGCTGGGCGGTCGAGAACGGCGTGACGACGGGCATGACGGATACGCTGTTCGCCCCGAACGCCGGCTGCACCCGTGCGCAGGCCGTCACCTTCCTGTGGCGCGCGGCAGGCTCGCCCGAGCCGAAGTCCGTCCTGCTGCCGTTTGCCGATGTCCCGGCGGGCAGCTATTACGCGAAGGCAGTCGCGTGGGCGGTCGAAAACGGCATCACGAAGGGCGTAAGCGGCACGCTGTTCGCTCCAAACGCCACCTGCACCCGTGCGCAGATCGTCACCTTCCTGTGGCGCGCGCAGCAGTCCCCGGCA
>OIWM01002567.1_pt1 | contig 14851 bp, 11 predicted proteins | sample 1587451 | NCBI WGS metagenome assembly OIWM01 (sample SAMEA3888907, study PRJEB22519) | human gut metagenome | biome: human gut; feature: human-associated habitat; material: faeces | place: Denmark | collected 2011
CCCTCGCTGCGGCAAAAGACCTGGGCTATACCATAGAGAGCAACGGCAGCTACACGGTCTATAACGCCGACGGCCTGCTGAATGTAGCCGAATTAGTGAACGGAGGTAAGACCTACATTAACATTACCCTCACCGCCGACATCGACCTCACGGGCAAAGACTGGACGCCGATAGGCACAGACTACAACAACTCATACACCGGCACCTTCGACGGCGGCGGCCATACCATCAAGGGGCTGACCGTTACGACAAATGACCGATATGCGGGCCTGTTCGGCGATCTCGGTGAAGCTGGTACGGTGAAGAACGTGGTGATGGAGGGCGTACAGATAACAAACAATCACGGGTCGGGCTATGCCGGCGGCGTGGTAGGAAATAGCTGGGGCACCATTGAAAACTGCTCGGTGTCGGGCAGCGTCAGCGGCACGATGCGCGTTGGCGGTGTGGTGGGTAATCAATGGTACGGTTCCATCACCGGATGCAGTTCCTCTGCCACAGTAAAGGGGATGGGCGATGTCGGCGGCGTGGCAGGTGATACGAATGCGGGTGCCACCCTGACCGCTTGCTATGCCACGGGCAACGTGACCTTAGAAATAAACTCCCAAAAGATTCTCTCTGGCGGAGGTCTGGTGGGATTCTGCGGAGGAAAAAGCGTCCTCCTTGCCTGCTATGCCACGGGCAACGTAACCAGTACAGGTAGTAGCACTGGCAATGTAGATATCGGCGGCTTTTTGGGAGAAAATTCTGCCAAAATCTTCAGAATAGCTTAAAATGAGCGATTTATGAGTGTTCCTCCTCAATAGAGGTAATGACTTGGCAATAGTATTAACTTCTACATTCTACATAAGTTTGCCTTGTTTGCCAAACAACTCTTTTCGGATGCAAAATTAAATCTAAAATCTGAAAAACGACACTTTTTGCTTTGTTTTTATAGATTATTAATTTTGGGTTGGAAGTGGGCTTATTCCAAATGTAGCAACACATTATCAATGCAGCATAGATAAATTTCATATACGGCATTAAAAGTAAGAGAAATGTTAAATGTCGTCCTCATTCCTACAATACAAAGCAAAACGTTCTCGTTTATGGATTGTTTTTCGTACTTTTGAAAGTTATAGAAAGATAATGTAGCTTAGAAAGGTAAAATATGGACAACAAAGTATTTCTTTTAGGATTATTTCTGCTTTCAGTTGCTAACGTGAAAGCTCAAACTCAGACGCAGAATGATTCGCTCACCATGGAAACCATGATGCACAATATTCCTGAAGTGATGGTAAAAGGATCGCGCCCTATTGTCAAGGCAGAGCGTGGTATGCTGTCGTACAATATGCCGTTGCTATTGAAGCAGTTGCCTGCCGATAACGCTTACGAGGCATTGACACGCATACCTGGTGTCAGCAATGCCACTGGCAACATATCCTTCTCGGGCAATGAGGTAACATTGATTGTCAACGGACAAGCCACCACATTGACACAAGAGCAACTGGCAGAGCGCCTTAAGGCAATGCCAGCCGCACAGTTGGCTAAAGCCGAAGTGATGCTTTCAGCCCCTGCCCGCTATCATGTGCGTGGCATGGCTATCAACATCGTTACGAAAGACTACGTAGGTACCAATCAGCTTTCGGGACAAATCATTGGTGGCATGCGGCAAAACAAATACGCCAATGAGTGTGGTAATTTATATCTTTCCTTGCAAAGAGGCAAGTTTGGACTTGACGCACAATATAAATATGTAAACGGCAATTCATACGGTGAGTCTTCACGCATAGCCAATCATCCACTTGACAACAATCGTGTTTATTATAATGACGAAACAGGACAGAAGTCGTTTGGTATTACACACGACTACCGGCTGGGGATGAACTATGCTTTCAGTAAGAACCATCGTCTCGACGTTGCCTATACAGGACACTGGGACAAGACGTGCTCAAACAGCAACACCACAGGATCGAGCATTAGCGGAATGCATCATGACAGTCATGAGTATCTGCACAATGTAGATGTTAACTACTCGCTTCCTTTCGGACTCACCCTTAACGGTTCGTACACCTACTATCGCACGCCTCAGCAACAAGCCCTCGACGGCACGATGCATACGGATGAAAGCATGTCGGAAACGGAACGCAATCTGACAAGCGGCAGTGAGCAGACCATTAACAAATGGATGTTCACAGCCGACCAAACCCATTCGTTGGCACACGGCTGGGGATTGTCGTATGGTGTGAAAGGGCAATTCACAAGCAACAAGAGTTATCAGACCACAATAGATAAGGATGGAACCATCCTGCCTGATGGAACAAGCAGCGTGGACAATAATGAACGGATATGGAACATATATGCTGGCTTCAGCAAGCAGATAAACAAGTCTATTAGTCTTGAAGCATCTGTTGCTGCCGAGCAATATCACTCGCCCGTATGGGACAAATGGCGCGTATATCCTACGCTCAATGCTTTGTGGAACGTCAACGACAACCATTTGCTCAATCTATCATTCAGTTCCAACTCTGAGTTCCCGAGTTATTGGTCCACTATGAGCAATGTGTTCTACTCGTCCACCTACACCGAGATACATGGCAATCCCGATTTGAAACCCTTCTCTTATTATAATGTCAATCTGATGTGGCAGATAAAGCGACGTTATACGCTTATGGCTTTTGCAAGTCTGAAGCCCGACTATTTCGTTCAGTTGCCATATCAGACCACAGACCGCATGGCTGTGATAATGAAGGAAACCAACTTCGACTATTCCAATAGTTATGGACTACAAGCATCTGCCATATTCAGTGCAGGCAAATGGCTCAACGGCAACGTGTTTGCAGTAGGAACCTACAAGCACGACAAGAGCTGTAATTTCTTCGACTTGCCGTTCGATCGCAAGAAACTGTCTGTCATACTTGGAGGTACAGCATCCGTAAAACTAAGCAGCACACAGGACTTGCGTCTCATTCTGAATCCTTTCTATCAGACTAAGGCCATACAAGGTGTTTACGACATAAGTCCTGTCTTCAGGATGGATGCCAAGCTGCAATGGTCGTCGCATGACGGTAAATGGGGATTGCGCCTAAATGGCAGCAACATCTTCAACAACCGGTTCGATACCCGTTCAGTACAAGGCAACCAAGACTACCGTATGAAGATAAACTACAACTGGTCATCCTTCACCTTCGCAGTTATCTATAAGTTTGGTGGCTACAAGGAGAAGACAGTAAAGGAAGTGGATACATCACGCATGGGACACTAAGCCGCATGATATGAAACAAAAACTAATTGGTAGAATAAGTATGGATAACATCCATGAGCTATGCTTTCTCACCCAAGGCGAAGAGAACAACAACCGAAAGGAAGAACTCTATCGGCTCACTTTCGATGAGGACAACCGTGTAGCATTCAATGCACTGCATGTTCTATCAAATTTCGACTTAGCCAATAATGAGTGGCTTTACTGCAAACAGGACGAGCTGATAGACCGAAGAGCATGTTGGGAAACGCCGTCTAATGCTCAATCTTCTCTTACGCCAGCCGTTTGAAGAAGAATACCTCCGCTCGGATTTCATAGACTTCTGTGTAAGTAAGATTACCGCTTGCGCTCAACCCTATGCTATACGAGCCTATTGCATGAAGCTTGCTTATGAGCAAATTATCCCGAACTTCTCAGCGAGTTAAAGACGGCTTTGGACATGTTGGAACAAGAGACGCTATCCCCAGGATTAGCTTCTACGAAAAGGCAGATACTGATGAAAATAAAAAGGAAGCATTCCTTGGCTTGATGTAGTATTTCCACAAAATAATAGTCTTGTTTCTGTATGTTTGTCATTCGATATACTGTTTACTGTTGGTACACTCACTTTCTGCGACCATCGGGAGCAAAATTTCTCCGCCCTTATGGTGGAGCGAGGAGTTTTGGGGTTCCCAAAACATAACCTCGCTCCCTCCTCTAAGAACAAAAGACGAGATATTTGCCTTTCGGCTTTCCATGCCCAAGGTTGCAGACCTTAATTCTCTCAATTTGCGCCAAACATCAAAGCTGCCACATTGAAAGAACAAGGTCACAGACACAAGCTACTTTGTACATGGAGTTTGCAAAGGAAAAGGTGATATTTTCAGTGTGAAACTTGCCAAGTGTTTCAGTTGTGTGTTGTTGATTTCCTTTGTGAACTATGCCGAGTGTGTTATGTGTGCTGTGTGTCCTCGGTATAGTCTGCATAAATCTAATGCCATGCTAAAACACTGCGGAGGTTCGCCCAAGTGGCTGGAGGCGCAAAGCCTCCAAGGAACGTTGCTGCAACCATTTCGGAGAATAGAGCGGTTGCCAATTAATCCACAAGCACATTTTACAGCGTACCAAGTGAGGGCATGTAAAACGTTGAATTGTTGAAGATAGGCGTTATCTTTATGAGAACCAACCACTTATACCCTCAACAAACTCTCAACAAATAGCTCTACACAACAAATTACTGGGCAAAAAAGAAAGAAAGGAATGGTGTTCATGGTTTTCTCTTTTCAACATTATCTTTCTTTTGTTGAGAGATTTGTTGAGAATATGTTGAGCCGTAAATGCCTGATGTTCAATACTTCTTTCATCATATTCAACAATTCAACAAAAATAAGGGGTGTTTTGTCCGTCATTTTTATGAACAGAACTCATCCCCCTACAAGTAAGAATGTCATGCTTATGCTTCAGTACTTATTCACAACCACCTGAATGTTGAGCCTGCTTCTGACAATTCTGTCTACATCTATCAGTACGTGCCTAACGCATACATCGCAAAGTATGAGCTTACAATCGAAGATTCTTCTGTTGAAGGCATCGAAGCTGAGAACGACGTGGTTGTTTTCGGTGCTGAGGGCAAAATCGTTGTTAAAGGCGAGACTCTTGCAAACGTTTACAACACAGCGGGTGCTCTTGTTGCAACTGGCAAGGGCGACATCGACTGCGCTGCCGGACTCTACATCGTAAAAGTTGGCAACAAAGCGACTAAAGTTGTTGTTAAATAACATAGACTTTCTTATATAACCAATGGGAAAGACGCATTCTTATGGTTCTCATATGCGCCTTTCCCTTTTTTATCAAAAACAAACACTATATGACAAAACGATTTCTTTCTGCGGTCCTGCTGACTCTTGCAGTCTGCCCTTTCAATGCTGCTGAAATTTTCACCGGATACGACATCGATGCAATCGTCGCTAAAATGTCTTTGGAACAGAAGGCAAGGCTGCTCGTGGGCTCTGAAGGAAAAAACGACGGATTAAGCCACATTGTCCCCGGTGCTGCCGGATGGACTTACGAAATACCAGCGCTCGGTATTCCATCAATAAACTTGGCAGACGGACCTGTGGGTGTACGCATAAATCCTGTGCCGTCGCACGACGTAAAAACTGAATACGACAGCCAGGGGCTTCCCGTGGTGTCTTCATCATCAAGCGACATCCAGGATGACGGAAGCCGCTCGTTCTGCACGTGCTTTCCTTCAACCACCGCTCTTGCCGCCACTTGGAACGTCAACGCCGCCGCGCTGCAGGGCAAATGCATGGCCGACGAGGCAAAAGCCTACGGTGTCGACATCGTCCTGGCACCGGGCATCAACATTATGCGCAACCCTCTCTGCGGACGCAATTTTGAGTACTTCTCTGAAGACCCAATGCTGACAGGCAAACTTGCGGCTCACTTGATTCGCGCAATCCAGAAAAACGAAATCGGCACAAGCCTGAAGCATTTTGTGGCAAACAACCAGCAAACTGGCAAAAAAGTGAACGATGCCCGAATCACGCAACGCGCCCTCAGAGAAATCTACCTCAAGGGGTTTGAAATCTGCGTCAAAGAGGCGGATCCGTGGACCGTAATGGGTTCTTACAATAAGATTGCCGGACAGTTCACTCAGACAAGTATGGAATTGATGCAGCGTCTGCTGCGCGATGAGTGGGGATACAACGGATTGGTGCTTACCGACTGGACCGTGCGCCGACCTACCGTCGACCTTATAAATGCCCGATGCAGTCTGATTATGCCGGGCGATGAGGAAATCGTGAATGAAATTATCGAGGCTGTCAACAACGGAAAGCTGTCAATGGAGGCTGTTGATGCCTGCGTGAAAGACGTGCTTGGAATCGTTGCAAAATCAATCACTGCCAAAGGGTGGCAGGCAAGCCGACCGAATCTTGAATACAATGCCGAGGCTTCACGGAAAATTGCCACTGAGGCTATGGTGTTGCTCAAAAATGAGAAACAGTCTCTCCCACTGAAACAGGGAGCAAAAATTGCCCTCTTCGGGGTCACCGCATATAAATCAATCGCCGGCGGCACCGGTTCTTCAAATGTCAACAAACCTTACATCACCGACATTTCCACGGGTTTGGAAAATGCCGGATATCCTATCAACAGCCGATTGGCGGAAATCTACAAGAAATATGCAGATTTCAGGACTGCCTTCGACGACAAATTCCCCGACTGCCCGGATTGGCAGAAGATTTCATACCACCGAACCGTCGCTCCTGAGATGGACTTGACAGGAAAAGAAGCCCTGATTTCGGAAGAATTGGAGAAAAGCGATGTGGCAGTGGTCGTGTTGGGACGCGGTTCGGGTGAAACATCCGACAGATCCATCGAAAACGACTTCAACCTTACGGCTGAGGAGTTGTCCATGATCAACAAAGTGGGTGCGGCATGCCGCAAACAAGACAAAAAAATGATTGTCGTGATGAATGTCTGCGGCATGATGGAAACCGACTCTTGGAAATGGAACGCCGACGGAATCCTTATGGCTTGGTTCCCGGGGCAGGAATGCGGCGACGCCGTCGCTGATGTGATTTCGGGAAAAGTTTGTCCATCGGGCAGATTGCCTATGACTTTCCCTATCAAGTATTCCGACATCCCTTCGTCTAAAAATTATCCTTATGTAGGACAAACAGAGGGTAAGAATTTCGACTTCACGAACTATGAGGAGGACATCTGGGTGGGATACCGCTATTTCTCGACTGCCAAACGCGGAGTGTCGTTTCCTTTCGGTTTCGGACTCAGCTATACGGAATTCTCATATTCCAAGCCTAAAATCTCAAAATCGGGCGACAAATACGTTGTCGCTGCAACAATCAAGAACACGGGCAATGTTGCCGGAAGCGAGGTTGTCCAACTTTATGTCAAAGCGCCTGTCGACGCCAGCATCGCCGTGAAACCGGAATCTGAGCTTAAAGCATTTGCCAAGACAAAGCTGCTCGCTCCCGGCGAAAGCGAGACCGTAAGACTTTCGTTCAGCGAACGCGACATTGCTTCTTTCGACGAAGCGGCGTCAGCATGGTCGACAGCAAAAGGCACCTACATCGTGCAACTGCGCAAATCGGCTGACCCAAAATCAAGCATCTGCGCTTCTTCGTTCAAAATCAACAAAAGAAAGCAATGGACTGTGGAAAATATTCTGGCTCCGGTAGAACCCGTAAACGTTATGAAATGCGACTCTGTCCAGGAATATCCTAAGAACAAGATCCGCGACCTGGCACTGATTTATCAAGGCGGTGCACGACGCATCGACTGGACTGAAGAGCAACTGCTGCCATACGTCACCCACCAGTTTGCCGACCGTCACCGCGAATGGCTCTTCGACGGATTTCTATTCCTTGATTTCGACGACGGCATGGGACACACATTCATTCCGCGATACGGGATGCTCAACGCAAGAAAGCAGGAATGGACATGGTATCTCGACCGTCTGTTTGAACAGGGAAAGTCGCTCGACGCTCTCGACAAGTGCATCGGCAACATGATTGACTCTATCGGAAATCCAGGATTCAAGCATAAAGTGGTGCTGTCAATTCCTACCCCGATTGCCGGACAGACCGACTGGGGAGAACTTGGCGGCAGAAAACTGATTTTCGACAACTATGGCGACCGTTCAGCCGCGGCTGTCTGGTTTATCGACCAGCTGGTGGCTCGCTTCAACGCCGCCGGCTACAAGAATATTGAGCTGTCGGGACTTTATTGGGTCGATGAAGACATCTGCCACACCAAAGATTTGGTGAAGCACATCGCGCCTGCTGTCCACGCCAAAGGTCTTGAATTTATTTGGATTCCATACTACAAGGCGCGTGGCTACGACCGTTGGAAAGAATTGGGCTTCGATTTCGCATACTATCAGCCCAACCATTTCTTCGACAAGTCTATCCCCGACTCGCGACTTGACGACGCCTGTGAGGAAGCGTTGAGTCTGGGCATGGCAATGGAATTTGAGTGCGACTCAAAGGCGCTGTTCAACGCCGACGACTCTTCTTATTCCCGCATGCAGGCATATATCGACGCTTTCCGGCGCCATAATGTGTTTGCCTCGTCATCCATCGCCTACTACACTGGCAGCAAGGCGCTGATCGATATGGTAAAGAATCCGTCGGCCGAGAATCAAGCGATTATGGACGAATTGGCGAAATTAATAGTCGACCGCCGAAAAAACAAGAACTTTGATGTCAAGTAAATATGCATAAATCAATTCTTGCACTAATTTTAGCTATATCATTTTTCCCCGCCAAAGCCATGAAAGTGGCTTTGGATGGGGAATTTTTGGCTATAGAGTCACGGCTGGAAGGCTGCCACAGCATCAGATATGAATTCAGCCGATGCATGGCAAACCATATATACACGTTCAGCCGTGTGCTTGTCGACTCCGTTGTCGTCAATGAGGCGACAAGCGACAATATCGGACCTTTTTTAATCGAAAACAGCGGTTGGACGGGCGGAAACCATCTGCTCCCCGACGGTTCTCCTTCTGCCCGCACCGACAGCATATCCATCCATAACGAGAGGGGCGAACGGCTGGGCGACGGCTTTCGTGGCGATGCGGAGTGCGTCACCATACGCGTGGTCAACACTCTTCTCAACCCATTGGAACCCGACAAGAAGTTCTGCACGGAAACTGTTTGCTACAGCGTCTGCGGCAACAGTATACAAGTCTGCGCCACGCACAGCTACGTCAACGTCAATCCCCTTAAAATCAGCAGATATTACGGCATGCAGTCAATGATGGTCGGCGAAACGGAGATTCTTACGCCCGGCGGCAAATACAGCCGCTGGACACCAGTCGATTCGGTCGACAGATTTACCCGCAAATCAGCGCCGCGGTTTCATCAATTCATCGAGAAGTCGGACGTATGCCATGCTGCAGCTTATATGACTGAAAAAGGTATCGGCGACCGGCATCTTGTCGCCCCCGACGATTTTGTATTCATCGGCAACTCGTGGAGCAAGTCATACCACAAGCTCATCGGCGACGCGACAGTTAAAAACGGCGACAAAACACAATGGGAGGGAATCTACACTTGGTTTATCAGCCCGCTCTACTCCAATCCGGAATATTTTTCTTATCTTGGCTGCATGAATGGCAGACGTGTCATTTTCTGCCACAAAAAGACAACTGACCACATAAACTACTGTAAACAATGAACATCAAAAGAATCGTTCTACTAAGCATTGTCGCTTGCCTGACAGTGCTTTTTCAACAAGTTGACGCTGCTGAAAAGGATTTGGTTGTGATGACATACAACATCCGTGCCGGAAGCCTTACCACCATCGACTCCCTTGCGGAGATGATAAAATCCCAAAATCCTGATTTCGTGGCGCTGCAGGAAGTGGACGTTATGACAAAACGCGCCAATGCCCCGAATATGAACGGGCGCAATATCGTCTCCGAACTGGCGGCGAAAACCGATATGTTCGGATATTTCGGACGCACTTTGAATTTTGCCGGCGGCTATTACGGCATTGCCATCCTTTCACGCTATCCTTGCTTGTCGATGCAACGGTTCATGCTCCCGAATCCGCTGAAGACAGAACAACGGGCGCTGCTGCTCGGAACGTTTGAGGTTGACGGTATGCCTGAAGTCGCCTTCGCATGCACTCACCTTGACGTGAAAAGCGTTGAGACAAGGGCGCTGCAAGCCGATTTTGTGCTCGACAAGATCGCCGCATGCCACGCCGACATCGCCATCATAGGCGGTGACTTCAACGCCACGCCCAACGAGCCGTGCGCGGAGAAATTCTGCAATGCAATGGTCAACATTTCAGATTCCATGCCGACATTCCCTGCCGACGTGCCCGACAGAAAAATCGACTATCTGTTCATGCTGCCCAACGACAACATCAAGGCTGCGGGATGCCGGGTAATCGACCTTCCCGTTCAATTGTCCGACCATCGCGCCGTGACCGCCACGATAAAAGTTGACTGTTACTGACGCTGCATCATGCCCTCCACGGCTTCGGCGAAATCCGCGTCAGGCATATCGTATGGCAGCCAATTTATCTTGAAGCCGCGACGCTCCATGCCGCGGAACCACGTCATCTGCCTCTTGGCAAACTGATGGATGGCTATCTCCAGCTGGCTCACCATCTCGTCATACGTCAACTGCCCGGTGGCATACGCTGTGACAAATTTATATTCAAGTCCGTAGTATGTCAAATCATCGGCCGCCACACCGCTGTCAAGCAGACGACGTATCTCGTCGACCATTCCCTCTTCCAGCCGGGCATGCAGACGCTCCGTTATGCGGCGGCGACGCGCCTCTCTGTCGATGTCTACCCCCACAATCAGTGCATTTTCAACGGGATGAGGCTCTGCCTTCTGCGCAATGTCGGGATTGTCAATGTAATAACGCTGAATCTCGATGGCGCGGATTGCCCGCTTCTTGGTGTCGATGTCGGTGGTATTATGCAAGGTTTTCATTTCCGCAAGCATCGCCGTCAAATCTTCAAGCGTGTATGCCTCCAACCGCTCCCGCAACGCTTTGTTCTCAGGCACCTCAGGCAAGCGCATACCTTTCAGATAAGACTCCACATAAAGACCCGTTCCGCCACACACAATGGGCTGATTGCCCCGCTGGCGTATTTCTGCAACCGCCTTGTCGCAGTCGCGCAGATACTCATAGAGGTTGTATTTATATCCGGCTGGACAGATGTCAATCAAATGATACGGAACCGTGCCATACTCTTCCAAATCTTTCCCTGTTCCGATATCCATGCCTCGGTACAACTGGCGCGAGTCGGCGCTTATAATCTCGCCGCCTATCCGCTTTGCCAAAGCCACGGCCTTATGGGTTTTTCCCGACGCTGTAGGTCCTACAATCGCTATCAATTCCATCTTGTCAATTTCTTGTTAAATCAAGCCCTCCACATACTGATACCACGCTCTGCGCAAGGCAAAAAAAGTCAAATCCTTATTAAATCTCGACAATAGCATCCACCGGCTATCATTGAAATCCACATCGGTGGTGCGCAACTCCCGGAAAGCAAACTTTGGCTTATAGCCCTCCAGCTCCACAAGCTTCTTGCCGCTCAAATCATAAACTTTGCTCGTCTGCATCACTGTGTAGATGCGATGCAGCTCGGCACACAGCAGCCGTGCCAATTCGTTTCCATACTTCCGTTCCACGGCTTCCCTGTCAAACCATGCGGCATTCGCCACATCGACGCGCTTGTCTACGAAACACAGATAATGTTCTATGCAGCGGTGGTTGATCGTGTCGACGGTGCTGTAGCAGAATCTAACCCCTCTGCCTACGAGGCGCATTGCCGTGTCAACCGACAACTGCTCCGTGTATGGCTCATAGCAGCTGTAAGGCGTGTCAAGGCCTTTCTCTCCTTGTGCCAGCAGCATTCCGCCATCGTCGACGACCAGCACCCGCACAAGCTTGAATTTTCCTCCATACGGCATTGTTGATTTTTCTTTTTCCGCGCTTATCCTCCCCAACACGAAATATCGCGACAGCACATAGACCGCGTCTGCCACCACAAGGCTAAGCGGGATATAGATATACACCATCCTCACGATAAACGGGGAAAATTGCCAATATGCCTCCGCTATGCGGAACGCTACGGTAAGAATGAAAATGGTGCTAAACAACGCCTGCATCCGGCGCACAAGATAGCCGTTCTCTCTGTCATACACATGCCCAAGAACGCTGCGCTCCTGTGGCAATCCCCGTTTAAGCATGCATTCGCGACAGAATGTGGTGCTCCACATGCGAGGATACATCAGCCACAACACGATCAAGCTGAAAAGCGACACATAGAGCGATGCCCGGCTCTGCACTGCTGCCAACAACGGACCGCCGAGAGTATGCCTCGACGTGATGCTGACTGCCACAACAAGCAGCATGAACACAGTAAAGACAAGCAATATGCGCGCTGCGATATATGGAAACACCGCACAACGCTGCAACGACTTGAAGCGTTCATGGCGCACATAGCAGAACAGCAGCAACGCCAATATCAGCGCCGTCAACGGCAATGTTCCGTTTCCGCCGAGCAATGGAATAATTGGGACGATGCCCAAGAGTATCGTCCCAATCGAGTAGTTCTTCCAGATTTCAGAAATCGAACAACTGCAGATGCTATGTAGTTTTCTGCTCAATATCTACTTTTTCAGATTCCGATTGAAATAGTCCAATAATTTCGTATAAAGCGCCAAGCGCGTCTCACATCCGTTGATGAAGTGGTTCTTATTAGGATAAACCATCATGTCAAGGATTTTGTTCTGCGACGTTGCCTCCGAAACAAATTCAAACGTGTTTGCGATATGCACGTTGTCGTCGGCGGTGCCCGACACAATCAGCAGATTGCCTTTGAGGTTCTTGATTCTGCCAAGCGTCGAGCTTGCATCGTAGCCCACGGAGTTCTGCTGCGGTGTGAGCATGAATCTTTCAGTATAGACGGAGTCATAGAGACGCCAGTCGGTCACCGGTGCCACTGCGATGCCGGCTGCATACGGATTGCCGGGAGCGGTCATCGCCATCAGTGTCTCATATCCTCCGAAACTCCATCCGAAAATGCCTATCTTCGATGCGTCGACATAAGGCAACGACGCCACATAACGAGCGGCGGCAATCTGGTCCTCTGTCTCGTATTTGCCTAAGTTCTTATAGACCACCGATGCAAACTTTTTGCCCCGGAATCCCGTGCCTCGACCGTCGACACAAACCACAAGATAACCCTGTGTGGCGGCGTAGTCGAGCCAATCTATGCTCCATTTGTTTTTCACGAGCTGCGAACACGGTCCGCTGTACTGGTACATGATAACCGGATATTTCTGCGACTCGTTGAAGCTTGCAGGTTTTATCATATAGCCATTGAGCGTCTCGCCGGCGCTTGTCATCGTGAAGAATGTCTTTTCTGGCACATTGCGGAAGCGGTCGGCGTATTCGCGGTTTGCCTCTATCTCGCGCACCTCCTTGCCTTTCGATGTGAAAAGGCTATATGTGTCTGGAGTATTTACGTCGCTGAAATTCTGCACATAATAAGTGAACGATGCATTAAACTGCGCGCTGCTTGTGCCTTCTTTTGGCGACAATATCGTCGACACGCCTTTGGCGTCGACCGAAGCAACCACACGGTTAAGAGCGCCTGTCTGCGTCGACTGATAATAATAGCGCATAGTCGCCGGATCGTAGCCGTAGAAATCGGTGACTTCCCAATCGCCTTTTGTCACTTGCTTCATCAGGCTGCCGGCATTTGAATACTGATACAAATGGCGGAAACCGTTGCGCTCGCTCGCCACAATGAAGAACGAATCATAATAGCGCGTCATCGATGTCAAGTCTGGGTCGATCCATGTTGTCGACTTGTCGGTGTAAATCAATTTCGCCATTGCCGACCGTGGATTGACGGCATAAAGCTTCATTTCATTCTGGTTGCGGTTAAGTGTATTGACCATCAATCGTTCCGGAGTCTTCCCAAATTCAATTTTATTCACATATCCATCGTAATCCAACGGCACATTCATTTCCTTCAACGCACGGGTCTCTACGTCGTAACTGATTACCTTGACTTTCGAGTTGACCTCGCCAGCAACTGGATATTTATACGAAAAACTTCCAGGATAATATTTATACTCCGGCTTCTCGTCGCATGAGCCTCGATAGAGCGGCATGTCATACATCTTGACCACCGACTCGTCCCATTTCAGAAATGCCAGAATCGAATTGTCGGGCGACCACGCGAGCGAACTCAGCATTCCGAACTCCTCTTGATAGACCCAGTCGGGAACTCCGTTGATTATCTCATTTCGCTTGCCGTCTTTTGTCACAGCCACCTCTGTGCCGTAGTCAAGCTTTGCAACATAGATATTGTTGTCTCTGACGAATGCCACCATACGGCTGTCGGGCGAGAACGACGGGATTTCCTGCAAGCCGTTTTCCGACAATTTCTTGATGTTGTTGCGGGCTATGTCATACACATAATACGATGCCTTGAAGGAATGCCTATAGACTGGCTCCACATCAGTGTAGAGAAGCATCAGTTTCTCATTTGGCGACAAGATGAAGCCGTCCCACGACTTGACGTCGCAGTCTCTGAGGTTGGCCGTCGACATGACCACGGCTTCCTGACGTCCTGTCTTATAGTCGCAACGCACCACGTTTTTGCCGTCGGCGGAAAGCGTGAGATATGTTTGTCCGCTACGTTCCGACACTATTTCTGATGGCGCTGACGGCGCGGCTTCAAGCGAGCATTCGCGCAGCGTCAACGCGTGGCCCGACACCGGTGCCATACCAGCGGCTGCCACAATTGTAGACAATATAAAATTCCTGCAGTTCATTTGTTATTGACTTTATTTTCTCGTGCAAAATTAGACAAAAAAACACCGATTTCCACCTACTTTTCTATAAAAAGTCGAAATTAGCCTTCTTCACTTTGTTTTTAACGCAGCTTGCACTATTTTTGTTCTATGAAGACATCTTTTTATTTCCTAACGAACAGACTGCTGGCGTTGGCGGCTACTCTGTTGGGCGCTTTGGGCGCAAATGCCGGAATCTCGCTTCCGGCAATCATTTCCTGACTTTGACAGATTTTGAACGCTAATTTTGTATTTATCTATAAATTAGG
>OIWM01002577.1_pt1 | contig 14791 bp, 10 predicted proteins | sample 1587451 | NCBI WGS metagenome assembly OIWM01 (sample SAMEA3888907, study PRJEB22519) | human gut metagenome | biome: human gut; feature: human-associated habitat; material: faeces | place: Denmark | collected 2011
TCAAAAACGGCGACGTGATCGAATGGAACTACACCTGTAACCTCGGACGCGATCTGGGTCAGGACTGGATGGCGTCGGATGAATGGATGAAGGAAAACGAATGAGAATGCGCTTTTTCGGGGGTCTGCACCCGGCAGTCAGCTTTTTATATTTCGCAGCCGTGCTTGCGCTGACGCTGGTGTGCTTTCACCCCGTGATGGCGGCGCTTTCTCTGGTTGGCGCGGTATGTTTTTCCGCGCAGCTAAACGGCTGGCGAAGCGTGGGCTTGACCAGCCGCTTCGTTCTGCCCATGTTTCTGCTCATTGCTATCGCAAACCCGCTGTTTAACCACCGGGGCGTGACGATGCTGTGTATGCTCTTTGACCAGTGGTTTACCTTGGAAGCCGTCTGCTATGGCTTGGTCTCCGCTGCGTCGCTTAGCGCGGTGATCTTCTGGTTCACCTGCTATCAGGCGGTCATGACCTCGGATAAATTCCTGTTCCTGTTCGGGCAGATTGCCCCCAATACCGCGCTGCTCATCACCATGACGCTGGGGCTTATTCCGAGATTACAGGAGCGCAGCGCGCAGATCCGCACGGCGCAGAAAATGCTGCTGCCGGAAAACAAGCGCCTTCTTCCAAGGCTCCACGCGGCGAACCGGAATTTATCGGCGCTTTTAACGTGGAGCATGGAAAACGCCGTACAGACAGCGGACTCCATGAAAGCGCGCGGCTACGGCGTTCGCCGCCGCACCACGTTTCACTTATTCGTCTTTGACAGCCGGGACGCTGCCGTGCTGGGACTGATTCTCGCGCTTGCCGGCATCTGCGTGCTGGGGCGCGTCTTTGGGCACGGCACGATGGAGTTTTACCCCCGCATGGACGCGGTCTTTACCGGCGTAAGCGGCACGGTGCTGTACATCGCGTTCGCAGTTCTTGCGTTATTTCCCTCAATTCTGGAAATGAAGGAGAAGCTGACATGGCGCTGCTGCGGTTTGACGGATTGAGCTTCGCGTATCCCTACGCCTCCCGCCGCACCTTGCAGGATGTGAGCTTCGAAATGGCAGAGGGAGAATATCTGGTCCTCTGCGGTCCCTCGGGCTGCGGCAAGACCACCTTATTAAAACAGGCAAAACGGGAGCTTCGCCCGGCGGGCAGCCGCGAGGGGCAGGTTCTCTATCAAAATACACCGGTCGATATGTTGGACGCAGAAATGGCGTTCACGGAAATCGGCTATGTCCAGCAGAATCCAGAGGATCAGATCGTGACGGATTTCGTGTGGCATGAGCTGGCGTTCGGTCTGGAAAACCTCGCCCTTCCGACGAAGGTCATCCGAAGACGGGTCGCCGAGATGGCGGCGTTTTTCGGGATGGAACCGTGGTTCCGGAAGAAGACGAGCGAACTATCGGGCGGGCAGAAGCAGATGCTGAACCTCGCGTCGGTGATGGCGATGAACCCGAAGCTCCTCATTTTAGATGAGCCGACGAGTATGCTGGACCCACTCGCGGCAAGAAGTTTACTGGACACCGTCGAGCGCATCAACCGGGAGCTGGGCGTTGCGGTGCTGCTGACCGAACACCGGCTGGACGCGGTCTTTCCTGTCTGCGACCGGGTGCTGGTCATGGACGGCGGAAAGCTCCGCATCGACGGCGCGCCCGCAAAAATTGCCTCGCAATTGGCGCAGGAAACGGAAAAAGAACGCCTGTATTATGGACTTCCCGCCCCGGTGCGCATCTGCGGCGAGCTTGGCGCGGACCCGATCCCTTTGAGCGTGCGGCAGGCACGCGGATACCTCAAAACGATTCTCAAGGATGCAAAGCCGCAGGCAGAAGAACCTGTCAAACAGGAGCCGGAACGCGAGGACAAGCCGGTGCTTTCCTGCAAGGAGGTCTGGATGCGCTACGCCTCCACAGAGCCGGACGTTTTGCGCGGCGCGGAATTGCAGCTATATAAAAAGGAGCATCTGTGCCTGCTCGGCGGCAACGGCGCGGGCAAAACGACGCTGCTATCCTGCCTGATCGGAACGGCAAAGCCGCAGCGCGGAAAAATCAGGCGCTCTAAAAATGCCCGCCTTGCGATGCTCCCGCAGCGGCCGCAGGCGCTTTTCACGCAGGACGACGTGCTGTCTGACCTCCTGGAGGTTGGAAACGAGACGGATGCGCGCGCGTGGGCGGAAAAGCTGGAGCTGACCGGACTTCTGGACCGGCATCCGTTCGACCTCTCGGGTGGTGAGTTGCAGCGGGCGGCACTCTGTAAATTATTGCTTCGGAATGCCGACGTTCTTCTGCTCGACGAGCCGACGAAGGGTCTGGACGCCTATGCAAAGGCAGAGCTGGGCGCGATCTTAAAAAAGCTGAACGCAGACGGCGTGTCTATTTTAACCGTAACGCACGATCTGGACTTTGCCGCAAGTTTTGCCGACCGCTGCGCGATGATGTTCGACGGGCGCGTGATTTCTGCCGACGAGCCGCACCGGTTCTTCTCCGGAAACCGCTACTACACAACGGATGCAAACCGCATTGCGGGCAGCTGGTTCCCGAGCGCCATCACCTGCGAGGAAGTCGTGCAGAACTGCCGGGAGGCGGGCAGATGAAGCGAATTTTTGCCAGCCGCCGCACCAGATGGGCGGCTATCGTCATTTTGATTGTCTTACCGGCAATGCTCGCCGCGTATTCCGTTTTTGAATTTCGAAGACCCAACAGCTTCGGTGAAGACCACGGCTTTCTCAATTTCTTCGCCAACAATTCAGACTGGATTCTGGGGCTGCTGTTTCTGGCAATTTCGGCGGTTCCGTTCCTTCTGGTCTTTGAGCGCAGACGCCCGCAGGCACGCGAGCTGGTGCCAATCGCAGTCATGTCCGCCCTCGCGGTCGTGGGAAGAACGGTATTTTCCATTGTGCCGCTGCCGAACTTCAAGCCGTGCAGCGCGATCATTATGATTACGGCCATCGTGTTTGGACCCGAGACAGGCTTTTTAACCGGCGCGCTGACCGCGTTTGTAAGCAACTTCATTTTTGGGCAGGGACCCTGGACACCGTGGCAGATGTTCACCTGGGGGCTGCTCGGGTTTCTGACCGGGCTTATGAAAAACGCGGGGCTGTTTCCAACCGTGGGGCATATCATTCGCCACCCGAAGCCGCGCTTCACGAGCCCTAAATGGGACAGACTTCTGCCTCCCGATACCGGCCGCGGCGATTTATTAGCGCTTCTTCGCAGGACGACCGAGCGCGCGCCGCTGGGGCTTTGCTTCTGGGGACTTATATCCGGCTTCCTCTACGGCTGGATCATGAACCTCTATTATATTCTGGGCTATATCCGCCCTATCACATGGCAGACGGTCGCGGCGGCGTATGTGTCGAGCTTCTTCTTTGACCTGAGCCACGGGGTTTGCACGTTTTTGGTTTTATGGGCGCTTGCCTCGCCGTGGAGCCGGAAACTCGAGCGCGTGAAAGAGAAATTTGGGCTTGTGGCAGAGCAGAAAAATTACACCATGCCGCAGGCAAGCTGAGACGAGGATGAGAGATGGAAGAAACGAAAAACAAAGCCGCGCCGGTTATCCGGTTGCAAGACGTGCGCAAGGAATACGTCGTTGGAGACTCGCACATCCACGCATTGGACGGCGTGAGCCTGACGGTCAGCCCCGGCGAGTTCGTCTGCATCTCCGGACGAAGCGGCTCCGGTAAATCGACGATGCTCAATATGCTGGCTGGTCTTGAAAAACCGACCTCGGGCGAGATCGTCATTCTGGACAAGCACATTGAGAACATGAGTGAGAGTGCGCGCATCCGATTCCGGCGGCAGTACATCGGCTTCGTGTTCCAGAGCTACAATCTGATGCCGCAGTATACGGCAGTCGAGAACGTGGAGCTGCCGCTCATGCTGCGCGGCATCGGAAAACGAGAGCGCCGAAAGCAGGCGCTTGCCGTCATGGAGCAGGTCGGCATTGTCTCCCACGCGGAACATAAGCCGTCCGAGCTGTCCGGCGGTCAGCAGCAGAGAGTCGGCATTGCGCGGGCGCTCATTACAAAGCCGCCCATCGTCTTTGCCGATGAGCTGACCGGCAACCTCGATACGAAAACAAGCGCGGAGATCATGGATCTGCTGACCGGGCTGTTTCGCAGCAGCGGCACGACTTTTATGCTGGTTTCGCATGACCCCGATATGTCGCAGTATACCGACCGGACAATTCATCTGCTGGACGGAAAAATTATCAGCGAAGAAACAAACCAAAGCGTGAGGAGATAGAAAGTATGAGAGTTCAGAGAATGTGCAGAAGACTGGTTTTGCTGCTGCTGGCGCTGGCGTGCCTGTGCCAGATGGCGCTGGCAGTCAATTCGAATTTCCGGTACGGAAGCAAGAACGTGAACTGGGTCGAGATGGAAGGCAGCGACGTTCTGCTGATCGACGGCGATGCGGCAGAACGCAGTCACCCGACGGCGAACGCCGGAGACTGGCTGAAGGTCAAGTTTCCGCTGCGCGCCAATGTTGGAGATGGCGTTTTGCAGGATATCCGGGTGGAGGCATGTGAGCCGGAATCGCTTTCCGAAGCGCGCAGCTGGCCGTTTAACACATCGGATTTTTCTGGAAACTGCGACCTCTTTGCTTCGTCCTCCGACTGGTATGTGCCAGCGCTGTGGGATGACGATGAAATGAACATGACCTTCCGCGTTCCTGTTCCCTCCGGTACAGCGGCCGGTACTTATAAGCTCTATTTTACGATTACATCTGTTTACTATGACGAAAATAACCGTCAGTACGACGACGAGACGTTTTTGATCGCAGATGTGGAAGTGCTGGCAGGAAGCAGCTCCGGTTCCGCTTCTTCCGGTTCGGCGGGAACTGCGTTCGCCGGGGTAAAGCCGAACGACAATGACAAGGTCGTCTCCAGCAACGTTCACGCGCTCCTGATTGCGGACGCAGGTGTGTCCGCGCCTACGGCAAAGCCCGGCGAGAACGCCGAGATTTTAATGCCGCTGGTCGTCAACCGCGAGTATCTGCCGAGCGACCTCTATTTCCTGCGCAACATCACCATCGAGCCGTCCATCCCGACGACCATCAAGGACATCGGCAACTGGCCGTTCGATATTACCTCCATCAGCTACGTCCGCCACCTGGACGATATGACCTACAACAGCCGCGCGGACGTGGAATACTCCATCCCCGTCTCGCAGACGGCGAAAAAGGGCGTCTATCCCATTGACTTTACGATCTGGGCGACCGTCTGGCGCTACGACGAGATGAACGGCACGGACATTCAGGAGGACGTCAAGTTCACGGTGACCATCTATGTGAACGTCACCGAGGACGGCGCGGACTCGGGCGTGACGAGCGACCTCGGCGCGCTGACGACCGTTTCCGTCGACGAGGACGGACAGCACATCGCAGCGCCGCGCGGAAACGCCGGTCAGCGCATCACCTTCACGCTGCCGCTCGTCAACCGCGGCAAAAACCTCACCGAGATCACCATCGCGCCGAAGGTTTCCTCGAACCTCAACGAATGCCCATTCGTGGTCGAGCAGACCAACTACGGTCAGACCATCCCCGATATGGCGCCCGGCGACACGGTCATGGTCGAGTTCGACTTCCAGCTCTCGCCCTACGCGACGCAGGGCAACAAGCCGGTCACATTCGAGTGTACATACAAGGAAAACGGCACACAGAAGACCTGCGAGGTGACGAGCTTTGTCTACGTCGTCTATGGCTACGAAGAGCCGAATACCGCGTCCGCGCCTCCTGTCCACATTGAAAGCTACAGCCTGACCGTGGACGGAGAGCCCGTCAGCCAGCTTTTCGCGGGCGACGAGGCGGTTTTGAGCATGACCATCCGCAACAACGACCAGAACGTCAACGCCCGCAAGGTGCGCATCGGCGCGTCCATCGACACGAAGGTGCTGCTGTTTACGATGGGCGAAACGGACACCAAATACGTCGATGTGATCGAGTCCGGCAAGTCTGCCGACATCAGCTATAAAATTACCGTCGCGAACGAAGCCGCCGAAGGACCGACGAACTTCTCTGTGACGCTGAACTATGAGAACTGGGAGGTCACGCAGGCGTCCGCCTCGCAGACGCTGCCGCTCATCGTCAAGCAGCCGGTGCGCGTGGAGGTCGGCGAGCCGACCATCTACGACTCCGACGCGAAGCCGGAAGAGCCGATTGCCATGAGCCTGAACATCGTCAACAAGGGACGCAGCAAGATCTATAACGTCTCGATTGACGTCGAGGGCAAGGGACTTTCCATGTATGAAGACTACTACGGCGGCGACGTTCTTCCGGCGGCAAAGCTGAACCCCGACATTCTCGTTTCGAGCACCACCGCCGGCAAGTGCAGCGGCAATCTTCTGGTCCACTACGAAGACAGCGAGGGCGAGGCGTACACCGAAACCGTGCCGGTCAGCTTTACGGTCGCGGAGCAGCCGGTCGTCCAGCAGCCGGAGCAGAACGATCAGATTCAGAGCGAACCGATCGAGCAGCCGAAGAAGAAGCTCTCCACCGGCGCGATTCTCGGCGGCGGCGCGGCGATTCTGGCGCTCGGCGGCACGGGACTTGGCATTGCACTCAAAAAGAGGCGCGGCAAGTATGAAATTTCTTGATTTCTTTCGCATGGGTCTTGTCAATCTCTCCCGCCGCAAGGCGCGGACGATTTTAACAGCCCTTTCGATGGCAATCGGCGTCATGTGCATCGTCGTTCTTATTTCGGTCGGTCTCGGCTACGAGGCAGCTTACCGGGAAAACATTGAAGCGATGGGAAGCCTCACGAAGATCGACGTAACCCCGCCGAGCGATTCCACGGGCGGCAGAACTGCACTTCTCAACGACAAGGCAGTGGACGCTTTTAAGAAGCTGCGCGGGGTGGAGGCGGTGACGCCGGTCGTGCAGGCGACGGCGTGGCTGCAATCCGGGTCTTATATCGGCTCGGCTAAACTATATGGCATTGATCTTTCCACGGCGGAGAGCTTCCTCATCTACCCCGTAGAGGGCGAAATGCCCGGCGCGGGTACGCATCTTAGACCCGAGATCATGTTCACCGACGATATGGCGGCGTCGTTCGCAGACCCTGATAAGGACTGGGAGTTTGCATTAAACGCGGACGGCACGCCGAAGGTGGATATTCTGCACTCGACCGTCAAGCTGACCTTCGACTACTCGAACCTCTCGGGCGAGTATCAGGAGGGGGAGGACGGGCGTGCGGTGTCGGCGGGCAATATGTACCGGCTGAACATTTCCGGACTTTGCTCCGCGCAGAACTACACCTACGCGACGAGCGGCTTTCTCGATAAGACGCGGCTTGAAGAGTGGATCAGCGCGAACAGCTCGTTCATTCCGCAGCGGTCGTTAGAAGACACCGGCGGGCAGAAGACCTATGACCTCGTGTGGGTCAAGGCTGCGGAGGGCGATGATGTGCAGGCGATTGCAAAGGTCATCCGCGATGCGGGTTTCCAGACCTACAGCCTGAACGATATGCTCGAGAGCGTCAAGAAGCAGTCCAACCAGATTCAGGGCATGCTGGCGGCAATCGGCGCGGTGTCGATGCTCGTCTCGGCAATCTGCATCGCAAACACGATGATGATGTCCATCAACGAGCGGCGAAAAGAGATCGGTGTTCTCAAGGTGCTGGGCAGCGAGATGACTGACATCATGTTCATGTTTATGGTCGAGGCGCTTTTAGTCGGCATTGCGGGAGGTCTGTTCGGCATGGGGCTGAGCTTCGGCATGCGTGAACTCATACCGGTGCTGTTCTCCGACATGGACGTGCGCAGCATCATCCCGGTGTGGCTGGTCATCGTGGGTCTCGGATTTTCCGGCATCGTGGCGCTGCTCTCAGCCCTCGCCCCCGCGATTGGCGCAATGCGCATTTCGCCGTTGGAAGCTATTCGGGCAGAGTAAACGCAAGAACTTTCTTCTCGCTTTGCGGAAGAAATATCATATGAGAAGAAAATAATCCCAAAAGGCTTTTGCAGAGCTTTAGACGCAGCATTGCGGCAGGTAGTAGCGCTGCAAAAGAATGTTCATTTTGTATTCTGTTCGGAACAATCCGGGTTGAACAAATAAAAATATTTTGCAGGAGGAAATTACTATGCAAAAGAAGAAAGTGTTGGCAATCCTTCTCGCCGTAGTCATGGTTCTCGGACTGTGCTCTATGGCATCCGCGACGGCACCCGCTGATCGGGTACAGATCAACAACATGATGGTCGATGCTTCGCTGGTTGAAGCACAGGCCGAAGAAACAGTGGCAACACAGGCAGTTTCTAGCAACGAAATAATCATACCGCAGGCAACCCCGTTTGAACTGGAGTCCGAATTGACTTCTTATTACAGCATTGGGGATAACACCACGTATGCGCCGATCGACAACATCACTGTGGACTGGCCCAACTCTGAAGTAGTCGTTCGGGGCGTTATGCAGGGACGTGTGGTCTATGAAGTAAAGCTTCCCGGTGCGAAGAATGCTGATCTTACCAACAGAAGACTGACGTTTACGCTCACGAATCGCGAAGCTATGACCGATACGGATACGCTGACCGTTACGATGGGAAACAATAGCTGCACAACAACAAAGGGCGGCACGACCAGCATGCTTGCTGACCTCGCCTTTGCAACGCAGACCTTCAATGTCGCGTGGACTGAAAATGGCACAGCACGTACCTCGGTCTGCATGATTTTTGCAACGAACGATCTTAACTATCCGCCTATTAAAACGATTGCCATCGGAAACAACGCCTCCACCAAGGTAACAAACGATGGAGCAACGATTCAGTATATTCTCCATGTTCCGGGCGGCAGCGCAACCGGCACGCAGAATTTTGCGTTCACAGCCAGTGGCGATTCCAACAGCACCACCACTACGTATTCCGATTTCGTTGTAACATATGGCGGAGCGCCCTTCTCCTTCTCGACAGGCGAGACAAAAAATATCACCATGACGGCGGTGAATGGCAAATATTCCTTTGAAACGACCTGGAAAAATAAATCGGGAACCGCATGCAGTGCAGACTGCGAAATTATCATTGATACCTCTGACAGCGTCTCTCTCTACGGTGTCGCAGATGCAACCGGCAAAATGAATTATAACGACTCTGTGACCGTTTCCGGTGCAACTGCAGTTGTTGATGAACTTACGGTTGGCGGCGTGACGCGCTACACTTGTGCAATTACATTGCCCGCAAACTCCAGCAATACATCCGTTAATGTCAGCTTTAAGCTTGAAAGCATGAGCGCTACGGCGACGCTGGGCGGCGCGGCTCCCTCGGCAGAGGACTATGATTACGACACGATGACAACGATTCTGACGTTTAATGGTGTCGACTTCTCCAGCACAAAGGATCTTGTAATCACAAACGGCAATGCAAGCAGAACCTACCTCGTTTCTGCGGCTGCTGCGGGCAGCACCGTTACCGTCCATATCGCGCTTCGTACCTTCCTTGCCGACGAATATCTGGAAAACCGCACCAACTGGTATTCCGGTTATGGCACAAGCTCTGTTTCTAGTACCGAAAAGACGAGACTCTTAGGCGTTGCATCGTATCTGCGCAGTGCAAACAGCCCGACGACAAGCACCGAAACAAAGAACTACAATGGAAATGGTCCGCTTAGTCAAGAAGCTTCGGGGAGAATGATCTTCAGCGAGGAGTCCTATGTCACGCTGAATGTTCCGGCTTCTTACACGGTGAGAGATGCCCTGAACAGCTTCACCAGCAATACGACATACTTCCCCAACGGTTTTGCGATCACCGGTAGCGACAGTTACATTGAAGCAATGGGTTATTATACTCTGAAGGATCCGACGCAGCCAGATACCGAGGAAAATCGTGATTATCATTGCATTGGCGAGTTTGACTGCGGCTCTGCCAGCGGCTGGATGTACACGGCAAGAACCAGCCGGACAGATGTAACGTCTGCTCTGCCCAACGCTGGCGCGAATATATGGCCGGTTTCGAACGGCATGTATATCGACTGGTACTATACCGCGGCTTACGGCATGGACTTCGGCTATTCGATGTTCGGCTAATCACTACCGGATATGCCCCAGCAGGGAGCGCCGCAAGGCGCTTCCTGCCGGGGCAGGAAAGGAATACCCATGAGATCACGAACAAGACGGGGGTTTCAGCTGCTTGCGGCGCTGCTCATCGTTTTACAGCTGGTGCCCTTCCTGCCGACCGCGTCGGCAGCCGGTATTGTGGAGGTAAGCGGCAGCCTGTTTACGCAGGTGAAAAATGGTTTCCATCCCGTACTCACTGACACACAAACGAACTACGCAGCATCCACTGGGTATCAGTGGGATAGTGCGACAACAAATCTCCCGTTTCTATTTACGCTTTCACTGCCGACCGGACGGGACTGGAAAACAGAGAATAACTATCTTCTGACGCTGGAGGCGTCTCAGGATCCAACCGGTACATATGGCAGCTCCTATGAAGTCACAGGAATGGCGCCGAACAGCGTACAGCGGAACTATAAATATCCGCAGCCGACCCTGATCAACTACAAGAGATACAAAAATTTTGACAGCACGAAGCTTGCCGGTTCATCGGCAACTTTTACATATCTGCGCTACTACGTTGTGCCGGTCAAGGCGGCGCAGAACGGAATCCGCTGGGGCGACAAAGGCGGTTCGGACATTGACCGCTACCATCCAGTTCAAGAAATACGACCCGGACGACCTCGGTAAGCTCGAGGGTGTGCGTTCTGTAACGGTTCCCGTTGCAGCTGGCTACACCTTCGGAACACTCCCCGATCTTCCCAATTCGACCGAGGGTGAATATGTCGTAGGTCAAGACCGCGATATCAAGTACACCGGCTGGAAATTCAGATCCGGCGATGCAGAGACTATATTGACATCTGACATGGATTTGAGCGCGTATAGTTTGGACACAACAAAGACGTTGGAAGTCTATACCGCATACGGCACACGGTTCACATTTACCTTTGATACAGGCGAAGGCGGACCTACGCCAGAACCGCAGGTTATTACCAGCGAAGACGGAAAAGCGGCTGGTAAGGCAAAAGTACCAACAGAAGATATCTCGCGCGCCGGTTATGATTTCGGCGGCTGGTATGCGGATTCCGCTGGTAATACAGAGTTTGTGTTCACCGAGGAATATGACAAGAACACCACAATCTACGCAAAGTGGAACGCTCAAACAGCGTGTAAAGTTACCTTTGATCTATCTAACGTGCCAGGTGCAACAGTTGAACTGCGTGAGCGTAAAACTGATGGAACGACCAGTTTGGTTCCTCATAGCAATAAAACCGACACGACAGTGATATATAATTTGAAGCGAGGCTCGTATTTTTACACTTGCAGCGCACCAAACTATATGTCGCGCACGGAACCGCTGACGATTGATGTAAATACCGATCCTGAGCTCGAAATTCAGATTTCTTTAACACCATTTATTTCGGTGAGCAAAGTAAGCTTGAGTGCTTCTCAGGTAATGAAATCCAAAAATTATAATCTGGACAAATTGACGGTAATTGAGCCAGCAAACGCAACAAGAAAATCTGTAACTAGTTGGGAACTCAAGGAAAGCTATGAAGGCGTTACACTTAATGCGAACGTGTTGAGCATCGACGCAAATTGTGCCTTGGAGCAAATTGTGCTAACGGCTACGGTCGCAAACGGCAAGCTCAGCGAAGACGGCACGTCGCAGGAGGCGTTTGTTCAGGAGAACATCAATCTCAGCATCATCCCGTATGTTCCGACCATTTCGTTCCGCAACGGCAAGACGGCGCCGAGTGTGCTTACGAAGCCGCTGCCCGAGGATATGCAGACGAACAGCGACGGAAAGCTAACGCTGACCGCAAGCAACAACCCGGAAGCGACCGGCTACGACTTTGCAGGCTGGTATCTGGACGAGGACTGCACCGAGGCGCAGAAGTGGGATGCCGCGCACGTTTTTGAGACAGACAGCATCCTCTATGCGAAGTGGGTAAAGAAAACAATTCAGATCACAGTAACATTCTCCGATGGCGGCAGCCAGACGAAGACGGAAACGCATAACGCAGGTGAATCGCTGACCCTTCCTCCAATTATGTTCACAAAGGCTGGACATATTTTCGCGGCGTGGGAACTTCCGAATAAAACGACGCAAACCGCGGGCAGCTCGATTGCGGCACTGCCGGAGAACGATGTCACTTATACGGCGACGTGGACTGCGATCGGCAATTCTATCACGAAGGGCGATATTGAAAATTCCATTCTTGGCATTACCGATAAAAACGCAGCGGATCACAAACCACAATTGATTGCCGCGCGTGACGCGCTGATGGCTGGCAGCACGACGAAGACGGACGCAACGTTGATCCGTGATCTGTCCGACCTGTTCGAGGACGCAAGAATTGGTCCGGTCGAAATCGCGGGCGACGCGAAGGACGGCGTGAGTGAGGTTGGCGCAATTCTCTCCTCGGACGGCGCGAAGGTTATTTTGAATGTGAACAAGCAGGCAACGCCGGGTAAGACGCTGCCCGAGGCTTATCAGAACGCGGAATACACGGCTGCATGGTATAGCCTGTCCATGACCGTCGGCGGCACGACCACCGACCCGAAGGTTCCGGTCATTCTGACCATGCCCATTCCGGCAGCTCTGTCCAAGATGGCGACAGACACCATTCGTGTGCTGCTTTACAAGGGCGCTGCGACCGAGCCGGTCGTCATGACCCCGACGGTCAACGGCAGCAATCTGACGTTTGCCTACGACGGCAATGGACAGCTTGCGTTCGTCGGCAAGTCGATCTCCGACGCAGCAGATACCCGCGTGACCGCGCTTGAGATGCGCTATAACGGCACGAAGATGGGCAACGTCGAGCAGGACGCAAATGGCAACTTCACCGTAACGCTTCCGTCCACAACATCGGAGTCTGTCCTGCAGTCTCTTTCCGACGGCATCAACAGCAAGTGGGTGACCTACATGACGGTCGCGCCCAAGGCAACAGTCAAGCCGTCCGACGGCGGCGCGCAGAACGCGGAATACTGGGCAAAGACCGGTCTTACGCTGACGTATTCTCTTACCAACTCGAACAAATACAGCGACAGCAAGACCTTTACAGTAACGGCAGAAAACGGCACGACGCGCAATTTCACCGTCACGGTCAAGAAGATCACCAGTGAAGACCGCACCTACAAGATCGCTGTTGCAAACATCAGCGGCGGCACGGTCACGGCGACCCCGAACCCGGCTGCTGCCGGCGAAGAGGTCACGCTGACCATTACGCCGAACGATGGCAAGAAGCTGATCGCGGGCTCTCTGAGCTACTGCCTGCAATCTGCGGGCGCGAAGTCTGAGCCCATCAACGAGACTACGCTGACGTTTATCATGCCCGCGGGCGATATCAACATCAACGCGCAGTTCGAAGATGACGCCAGCGCACCGATCAAGAACCCGCCGCAGATCACGGCGTTCATGATCAACGGCGTTTCCGCTGTGATCAACAGCGACACGAAGGCGATCACGATCATCCTGCCCTACGGCACGGATCTGAAGCATGTTGCGCCGACCATCGTGACGGCGAACGCTTCGAAGGTGGAGCCTTCTTCTGCCCAGCGTGTGGACCTGTCCACGCCGAAGGCATACAGAGTCTACGCCTCCAACGGTGCGTATGTGACCTACACTGTCACCGCGTACACCGAGGAGCCGTCGCCCACGCAGTCGCTCTGGGAGAAGCTGCAGAACCAGATCAACAGCAACCCCAACTGGTGGGAACTGGCGGAATACCAGAAAAAGACCGGCTATTATAAATAACCGGCACACACAAACGCTCCCGGCTGAGAGAACTCAGCCGGGAGCCATACAGACGCAATAGGAACAGGCAGCCGGACACGCACGGCTGGCTGCCCCGCAACGGTATGAGAAAGTGATAATTTCCTACCCGCGATCATTGTGCCTGATATTGTATCCCGCAGAGGCGTTGGCCTCTGCGGGATTTTTTACTGTCGAAAGGACGCAGATTTTACAGAATTCAACCGAATTGTGTAAAATCTTCGCCTTTTCTATTTCCTGCGATCTGTTTAAACAAGAACTTCAAAATTACCACAAACAGGATATTTCATATATCCCGAAGGACAGACAGATTCCGCGCCGGTCGGTAATTTTGCCGCCGACCCGCGCCCCTCCGTTTCTGACATTTGCTTATCCCCGCAAATGAAATTCAGAAATGGAGGAATGTATCTTAAAAACGAGGTACTTCAGAGGAAAGCAAAACAGCGACGCCGTAGAATGGATCGAGATGAGCGGCGCGGAGTATCTGGACTTCGTCCGTGACCCTGAGAACAAAGACAGATTCTTTTTGAATATGAAAAACGTCGTTCTGGAATGCTCGAAGGAGGAATATCTGCAAAGCCGAACCGAGAAGCGGCGCAGCGACTATCTTGCAGAAAGTAAAAAAGGTTGGACGATCATCTCTCTTTTTGCGCAGGCAGACAAAGAGTCTACCGGCGAGGAAGTCATTCCGGACCCGGATGCCGATGTGGAAGAAAACATCCTACATACCCTTGCCGTGCAGCGCGTTCGTGAAGTAGTAGATGCACTTCCGGAGGAAGACGCGGCGCTGCTTCGTGCGTTATATCTGCAAACGCCGCCGCTGACCCTGCGTGCCTACAGCGAGAAAACAGGAATCCCGGTGATGACGCTGCATTACAGAAAAGAAAAGCTGCTTCGGCTTTTGAAGCAGCAAATCTGAGTCAGGTGCTCTGAGCCCCAGCCGCCAGCAGCATCCGCTCCAGCTCCCTCGCGGCGACGCTCAGGGGCTGCCCCTTCCGTTTCACGATGCACACGGCACGCAGCGGGAGGGGCTCTTGCAGTTCGATGCGGCGCACAT
>OIWM01002582.1_pt1 | contig 14744 bp, 7 predicted proteins | sample 1587451 | NCBI WGS metagenome assembly OIWM01 (sample SAMEA3888907, study PRJEB22519) | human gut metagenome | biome: human gut; feature: human-associated habitat; material: faeces | place: Denmark | collected 2011
ACTCGACGATTCGCGGCATCCACACGATGCTGCACAACGCACTCGACCGCGCGGTTAAGGAGCGATTGATTGTCCGAAACCCGGCAGACGACTGCGTTCCGCCGAAAATCCCAAAGCACGAAATGAAGATCCTGCCGCCAGAGCAGATCAAGTCCTATTTGACCGCAGCCGACCAGCGCGGCGTCCTGCCCATGTTCTATCTGGAACTCATCAGCGGACTGCGCAAAGGAGAACTGGTGGCGCTCCAATGGGCAGACTTGGACATCGAAAATAAGACGATTTTCGTCAGCAAGCAGGCAGGGCGAAACAACGCCGGAGAACCGGATATCACACGCCCGAAAACAGAAAACTCCATCCGAAAAGTCTCGATTCCGCAAGATGTCGTCGATCTGCTAATCGCGGAGCATCAGAAGCACCCGAGCAACCCGTGGATGTTCCCATCCCCAAAAACAGGCGAGATGTACCACCCGGATTCGGTAGTCAACATCCACAAGAAGATTTTGAAGGATGCAGGGCTGGAACACCTGAGATTTCACGACTTGAGACACACATTTGCAACGTTGGCATTGCAGAATGGCGTGGACGTGAAAACGGTATCGAGTATGCTTGGTCACTTCGATGCCGGCTTCACGCTCCGCACCTACACCCACGTCACACGGCATATGCAGGAAAGCGCCGCCGAAAAGATGGGCAATTTCATGGCACAGGTCATGTAAAAACAAAAGAGCGGCGGAGAGGATGAGATACATATCCTCTCCGCCGCTCTTTGGACATTTCGCCGTGTGGGTCACGGTGTGGGTCAGGCGGTTTTGACACCTGAAAATTCGAACAAATAAAAGAGAAAACCGGCGAAAATCTTACGATTTTCACCGGTTTCTGGAGCTAGTGGCCGGACTTGAACCGGCGACCTGCTGATTACGAAGAGTAGAAAAGATATAAAAATAACGATTTCTGGACGTTTTCAGCACTTTCCACTCGAAAATAAATGCTCTTTGCACCTCTTGTTTCCGCTGTTTCCGTCCGCTCGTTTCGCCGTGTGGGTCAGCGTGTGGGTCAAGGGGAAAATAGCCCACTCAAAAACTGCGCCGCAGTAATCAAAGAATAGCGGGGTTAAAGCAAGTGCATTTCAAATTGTGATTCTTCCTGTGGCAGTTCATCTCCAAATGCATGATCATCCAATGTTTTCATACAAAGTGTTTCAACTGTGTCCAAAACAGTATCCCAGGTAATCCCGGCAGCATAGTCGAAATCTGATTGATATTTCATCCATTGTGTACGCATTGTGTCGCTCTGTCGGACTCTGTCAAGGATAGACGCATATGTGTGAAGCAGATCTTCGTGTCTGCGCTTTCGACAGGTTGCAAGTAACGCATGGCACAGTGCATCAGGTGTTACGACGAAATCCTCTCTTTGCAGGATATACACATCATAGAAATCACGCAGCCGTGTATTTGCTTCCCCGCGTGAAAGGATCGTTTCCAGCTTTTCAGCGAGAACTGTCTCAGGTGGATATGCCAACAAGGGGATTGTTCGATTTTCAAACATCAGCTGGTACGAAAACGATATTTCACAAGGGGTAATGACATCGCCGGTGGAAATATCGATCTTCAAGGGAATCCTCGTTTTGTCCAGATACGCATCAAGCGAGAGCCGCACACCCTGGTACTCCGAATCTTCCATAATTTCTTCTGTTTTCTTGATTACAAAGCTGATTTTGTCGTCAATTTCCACATCGGCGATCTGCCGGACGATCTGCTCGGCGCTTTCGCAATTCAAAGGGTAGTTGCGCAGGGTGGTGTCAATGTCCATCGTCGCACGGCTGTCGATCCCGACCATTGCGGAAATCAACATACCACCCTTTAAAATAAAACAGTTTCTATACTTAGATGCAGAAAGCCGCTCCAAAAATCGCTCTATCGCATAGTTCCGGAGAAACAGCATGGATTTTGCGCTGTCTCCATGCGCACGGTTTCCAATCAAGTCTTTCAATTGCTTAGATGTCCCAATCATTCAGAACAGCACCCCCATTTTCTCACGAAGCTTTTTCTCTACACGAAGCGCTGCTGCGTAACGAATCAGCTTCGCATAATTCTTATCCCTTCGTTTTGTGTACTCCCTGACTGCATAATTAAATGCAGACACATCCATCATTTCACTGCGTCGAATCACGTCGCAGATCGTGCGTTCCAGGTCGTAGGCGTGAACCAGATGACCACCAAAAGAAGGGATCTCAATTAAACCAAGTGTGTACCACTCCGGTTTCACGTAGTAGACTTTCACGCCTTTCCGAGTCAGTCCGGTGCTGTTGTAACTCGCAGGAACGGTCACTGTCAAGGGAATCGGTTCATATTCGCTGAGAGCGTGCAGATAAAGCGCCGTCTCGTGCGAAAAAACAGCGCGTGGAAACTGTGCCTGCAATAAGTACAGTTCGTCCGTCAGCATATCCGCAGACACATAGATGCCGTGTGCGGCTTTTTCTAATTTCGCAGAATTGACGTATTCGTAAAACTGAGATTTTGTAATACCGCGAGCCAACGCATCTGACGTTCGCAGAATTCCGTTCCGCTCATGCAGCAAATCGTCGAGTGTCTCAAAACACATATCTGTCACCAACTTTCATGCTGATATTATAACCATAAATCAGCGTGAAAGTCAAATCGAGGTTAAGTGTTTTTCGCAAAAAGGCAATATGAAAGAATTGAATTAACAGAGTAATGCTTGGTTGAGTGAATAAGCGCGCAGCTAAAACGCCAGTCACAGCCCGTCGCGCCCGTGTCGGCGGTTTGTGCGGCTTTCGCAGCCCAGCCGAGCGCGTACCCGCCGGAAGCCCTAAAACCGGACGCTACGCCTCCGTGCGGGGGCGTTGACAGAAATGGTGGGTGCGGAGTGAGCAGCAGCGAGAAAAAGCTATCTTACAACAAACACGGTCAGAGCGGCCAAACAGCAAAATCTAGTTCGTTCGGGTATTACGGAAAAGAAGCAGGGACGACACCCCGCTTCTTCCTTGGTCGATTTTTAACGCATTTATTTCACAGAGCAGCCGGAAAAACCTGTTCCCAGCCCATACGGATCAGTCTTTGCAAATACTGTTCAATTTCCTGATCGGAAAAACAGCGATCTGTTCCCAGCTTCTTTTGCTGAGAGAGGGCGGAGGCAATGAGCGCGTATTCAAACGGCAGCGAGGTGTCAAATACGCCCTGATCGTCCGTGTTGATCGAAACATGAAGCGAGGACTCCTCCTGCTCCACGCGGCAGAAGCGGAAAACCGGGTGCTTTTCATATGCGCGGAAGGTTCCGATGAGCGCGTTTGAGGAGGGGTTACACTCAATGGAGATCCCCTTGCCGATCAAAAAGCGCTGCATCGCGTCCTGCATGAGCCGGAGAAAGTCAAGATATTCCTCCGTCACTGCAAAGCTGATCGTTTCCGCGCCGCGCCGCTTGACCTCAGTGCTGAAGTGGTAGCTGAAATAGAGCGCGGAAATACGCGGATCCAGACGGATGGCTGCGAGCGAGCGCCCGTCCGCGGGGGCGTTCAGCGCGTAAAAATCATATTCATCGGAGAACCAAGAGACCGCGGCCCTGCCGGAGCGATAGCGCTCGGGCGAATCTCCGCGCAGGAGCCAGCTGAGATAATACTCCCGAAGCGAAACGCGGGAATTCTGAAGCACAGAGCCGTATATCGCTTGGAGCAGATCGTCGGCCCTTGCCTCAAGATCGGCGCGCAGGTTCCCGGGCATGGAAACGGACAGCTCCGTGCTGCGGAAGAGCAGCCAGATGAGATTATCCAGACAGTCTTGCTTGGTCAGGATTGGAATGCTGCTTTTGATCTGATAATGCTCGGCCGGATCGACGCCGAGCGCAAGCGCGTGCCCAAGCCGGTCGCCGCGCCGCAGGCCCAGAAAAAGGACCGCCTCGTCAATGGCGCGCAGGCCGTCGGCGATCTCAAGAAAATCCTCGCCTGCGTGATACGTAAAGGAGAGCACCGGGAGCTTCCCGTGGAAGGGATCCGGGCGGCGGGAGAGGACCGTGCCGCGCAGAAAGCGGTAGGCGTTCGCGAACACCTCCGGACGGCAGCCGATCTCGTTGGAGCAGGCGTCGATGCCCCGCGCGCGCTGGCGGAAATACTCGCAGGAATACAGCGCGTCGACCAGCGCGGTCGAAGCCCATTTTACGGATCTGCGCAGATTGAAGTCGCGGCAATAGAGCAGACTATAGCCTTCCCGGCAAAGCAGCTCGTCTCTTCGTTTTGTAAAGTGCCAGACATAGAAGGTCTTTTCCTCTGCCGACCGGTTCTCCATGCTCCGCGACGCCTGCCAGCCAAAAGCCCGTTGCGGATCGTCGAAAAACAGCTTCGCGAGATCGGCCTGATGCAGATTGCGGAGCATCTGCCCGACCTTGGGCGAGGGCGAGAGCCGCGCCTCGATGGAGCGCACGCAGCCGCCGTTGAGCGGCTCGTTCAGCGCCGTGCGGTACGCCTCGTTCCAATAGGCGATGCGCTCCTGCCATGGAGTGTATTTGCGCCGCTCGTAGCGGCTGAAATTCATAAAACCGACCTGCCGGTTCATCTGGATCAGCTCCGCGCGGAAGGAGGTCTTGAGCAGCAGATAAATATAGAAGATCCATTGGACCTCCGCCGTCATCCTTCCGCTGAAGCACGCGGAAAAGCACAGATACAGCAGCCGCCGCTCCGCTGCGGCAAGGCGCTCGTCGGCGTCCAGCTCGCTGCTGAGCGCCGTGGAAAACGCGTAGTCGAGGCAGTCGCCCTGCGTGGTGTGCGGCTGCGGGAAGCGAAGGCCGTAAAGCGCCCGCAGGCGCATGACCTCCGCGCTGACGCGGCTGCGGCTGCTGGAGTCGTAAAGCCGGTGAAAGCTCTGGAGCCTGCTGACGACCTCCTGCTCGGTGATGCCGCCCTCTGCCAGCTGAAAGAGCAGGGCGCGGATCTGCGCGGCGTAGCACAGCCGTCTGCGCGGATCCCAGAGATTCTCCATTGTACCGCGTGAGCTTTTTGCGAAGAGCTGCTCATCGAGCCACGGGAGTTTTGACGCGCAACCCGGGTGGTTCATCAGGCAGCACCACGAGAGCGGGAATACCTGCGCGGAGCCATACAGATGGTAATGATTCTCCGCGAGACCCTCCCTGCGCAAAAGCGCGGAAAGCCTCCGGCTATTGGTGGAGATCGTCGCGGGCCAAGCAAACTGGGTGACGGAGCCGTATCCACGCACATTCTGCTCGGCCAGCCACGCCGTTACGATCAGATCCTGCCCGAGACGGAGATAGGTCTCACGCCATGAGAGGACCTGCTCGTACCGGCAGCGCGGCTCGCCCTGCTCGAGAAGCAGCACCTTGCTGCCGTAATCCGCGATGATCTGCCATGGCGGGAGCCCACTGCTCGCCGCGTGTGTCTTTTCATCGAGCCACTGCCAGAAAAGCTGCTGCTCGTTTCCTGAATGCCCGGAAAAGGAACGCTCCGCGGTCCGGAAATACAGCTGCCTGAGTGTGCCAAGCAGATCGAGCGTGAAGGCCGGCGCGGACGGAGCCGTGTCGAAAAGCCGCTCAAGCAGCTGCTCCGGCTGGATCTGCAAAAAGAGCAGATCCAGTGTTCTGGAATACGCCGAGAGAATATCCTTCATAAGAATCACATCCTTCGCTGCTTATTCTGCACCGAACCAAGTCAGGCGCGGAGCCTTACTCATCCGCCGGGGGGTCCGAGCTAGGCACTGCCTCGCAGAGCCGCTTGACGCGATTGCGCAGCAGTTCCAGCTGGTGGAAGGACTCATCGCTGAGCGGGAATTCCTTGTGAATCCGGTCGCAAATATCCTCCATCCTTTTCGCTACATTTCTGTTCATATAGGGCTTTAACACTACAACAGCATCATGTAGATTGTTGCAGACAGTGCACATGGAAGATTCTGCCGCAGAAGAGGAATTTCCTTTGCACTGGCTGGCCAAGGCGTATGCATCGCTAATCAATTTGAAGCCCGTCTGGATATCTTCGTTCTGTTGCTGCCGTGAGTGGATTTCTTCTCTGATTGCCGGAAACACCGCGGTATCCCGCAGAGAAAAGGATGCATAGTCCTTCGTGATGATCTGCCGCCAGTCATCATCATTCACGCTGCATACCGGCGCTTTTTCTAGCAATTTATCATTCAGACTGCTCATTTCTATAGAACTGGATTTATGGATTACAGGTTCCTTCATCTGCTTGAGGGCGCACTCCTGAAGCTCCCAATTGCAGCAGAACTGCACTGCCCAATCCTGCGCAACCCAATACTTCCACGACCGAATAAGAGCCGCTTTCTCAACGTCGTCGCCAATGATACTGCCGCTATTGCCACCACTGCTACTGTTTCTGCGCAAATAGTTAAAATAGATTTCGAGAAGCGCCTGTGCGGAGGAACCTGTATTATTTTCAAGCGGCTCGCAGAACGCAGGGGTAAACTGCTTGCTTCCGAACCGTTTCCTCAGATTGTCGTAACCGAGGCCAAAGCGACAGATATCCTCCTTCGAGTATTGCGGTGCGTTCCGATCAATAGCAAGCTCTCCTTCAATTTTCTCGCGCTGCTCGCGCAGCGCCTCTCCGGTGAGCTGGATGGAGAAGTAGGTATGCACGGCGAAAGCCAGCAGGTAAGCCGGCTCTTCGCCCAGTTCCGTGATACGCTGCAGCAGTATGCACAGCGCGGAATAAAGATTGTCTTCGGCGTTTTCAGCCGGGGCGCACATCTCTTCAAAGTCGTCCGGATACGCCCGCCTGCACCAGTTTTTCAGCTCGCGCAGCGCGACAGAAAAGCTGACTGGAACTGCGCTCCGGGAGATTCTATGCAGCGCCCGCTCGCCCGCGTAATCCAATCTGCTGGCGCTCCAATCGCCCAGAAAATATGTCTGGAACACGGAAAGATTTCGCTCCAGCTGCAAGACGCGCTCCAGCCGCTGCTTCAGATACTCGCGCATCTTATCATTTCCGTCGCTGATTTTGCGTCGGCACAGCGCCGTATCATGCACATTGAGATCTTCCCAGAAGGAGGCGGGAAGTGGTTTCAGTTCACACGGCTCCGGCATACTGTCAAACAGCCGGTACATCTGCCGCAGCCCTCGCAACGTAGCAGGGAAGAGATTGTTGACGTAGCTTTCATGCCGCACAAAGACAAGGCTCGTTTTGCGGTAGATCAGGTCAAAAAAACTCTCGTGCAGCTCCGCAGACTTCTCAGGGCAATTGTCATCCTTGTCCGCGAATACGACGCGCAGCTCGCTGCCGCGGCAGATCGAGGGCTTGTACTCCGGCAGATAGATGGTCTGCGCCGCGGGGATCAGCTTGTCCATGTATTTAGCGGCGAGCCGATGGATCTCGTTCTGGACCATCAGATCGTTTTGGAGGGCCGTGCGCATCTGGTCGCAGTAATGCATGGCGATCGTCCGGCGCAGCTGTACAATATCCGCGGCCATCAATACAATGGTATTTGGGAGCTGAAGATACTGCCGCACCTCTTCGAGAATGGCATAGCTGTTTTCCAGCTGGAGATCCATGTCGTCGAGCATGATGACAAGGAAAAGCGCCTTCTCGCGCCGCTGGGCGAAGGAGCTGCGCCCAGCGCTGTACTGTCCGTTGCTGAGCCGAAGGAAGCAATTGACGATGTGATACAGATTTTCCTTGATATCAAAGCCGTGTCCCGGTTTTTCAAAGTCATAAAAGTCGCCGGACTGGTTCGATTGGTTCGACGGGCCAGAGGAGCTGTGGAGCCACTCGATGGACTGCTGGAAGCGGCGCAGCACCTCTTCTCGTTCTCTTGTCGCCAATCCGCCGCCTTTTCCAGCTTCAAGCAGCTCCCGCATCTGGCCATACAGATAGGACAGCACGACCTCGGCGATGTGCCCACCCTTTTTCAGCATCGTGGGATCAATGGGATCCATTACATAGAAGCAGCTGCCCGCGATCATGCCGTCCGGATCCAGCTCGGGCGGCAGCTTGTTCGCGGCCTTGAGCGCGTTCCCGAACGAGAGCATGGCGCTGGTCTTGCCCTGTCCGCGCGAGCCGCAGAAGGCGATCGTATTGTTCGCGTAGCTGTACAGGTCGGGCTTCTGCTCGGAGCGCTCGCAGTCCGAGCGGAACCGCTGCGCGCTCTGGAGGATCCCGCACAGGGCCCGGGCGGCCTCCCAGTAGGCGGGATACATCAGTGCCTTCCTATCGTCGATTTTCTGGAGCGGGAGCAGCTCATGCTCCTGCCCGGCGGTCAATTGCAGCGTGATCGTGCTGTGTCCCATAGTACCCATGTTTTCAGACCCCTCTCTTAATATGTCGGATGAAGCTGCCGCGGAATTTCCAGCTGCAACAATTATTATACAGTATTTTTTGGAAAAAGCAACCGCTATTCGGAAAAAGAAGGGGGATTTGTTCGAATTTTTGCTTGAAATTGCGAAAAAGAAATAAAAACCACGGGAATTTATGATTGACAGAGCAAAAAGAGACGTAGTATAATCTTATCAATCCTATACCTATTTTTGTATGGGAAATCCACCCAGTAGGAGGTGGCCTTTTGAGCTTCAGTCTGGCTCAGATACTGCTGGGAGAAAAAGACTATCCGGCAATCGGGAATTTTTTCAGAAAGACATGGGGGGCCGTGCCGCAGGAGGCAGACCCCCAAGTTGCATATGCGTATAGAGTCTATATCTCGCGCCGCTGCTATAATCTGAACGAGATATTCTTTGCGCAGGAGCTGGAAACATACAAAAAGCAGGGAGACAGCGCTGCTGCCGACCGGCTGATCGAGCTCCGGGAAACGACCTTCCTGAATCAATACGGCCTGATGTGCAGGGCGGGGGAGCTTGCGGCCCGCTACGAAGCGGACGGACACCGCTTCCCGCGGCTTCTGATCGTGGATGAGCTGGCGATCTACGGAAGAGAGATCGCCAGATTACTCGAGAAAATGGCAAGCCTGCTGGTCGACGCCTACGCGGAGCAGTTCGGTGGCAAGCCAGTCGACGAGCAGAGCAGACTGGTGCGCGCGTTTTATGCCGCCGCCGATGTCCGCATATACGGAAAAAACGAAAAGCCCCTGCTTCTGCCGAAGGAGCTGAATGACCGGATATGCTTTGAGGAGGAGATGCCGGCGGCGCGCTGGCGGTCGTTTATCCGGAACATATCCGCGCTTGTCGCGCACACAGACGGCATCCGCAACAAAAGCTTTTACCCGCTTTTCTGCATACAAAAGGGAAGCCTGAAGCTTCCTTATAAAAAACGATCCTATCCCTATCATGGAAATGAGCTGAAAATCTATCAAGGGCGTCGGGGCGGCGTGCGCTTCGCCTTCTGCGTGCGCGACACGGGCTCCGTAAGCGAGCTTCTGTCCGTGCCCCTTTGGGACGGACTGCCGCGGGAGCAGGCGGCGCAGCTGCTGCACGCCCTCACTGAGATTTTATCGGAGGGCGGTCTTTTGCACATCGCCGCCGTTCTGCGCAGCACCTCGCTCGGAGCGCTTCAGGTGCAGTTCCAGCTGATCTCCTTCCTGCTGGCCGTGTTTTCCTTCCTTGACATTGCGGAGGCGTCCGAAATCGATCTGTCCGGTGAAAACGCATATACCGCGGACTTCGACCGCTGCGCGATGAATTTCGGCGCGATCTGTGAGATCGAGCCGGAGATGCGGGCGCTTACCGCGCCGGAAAATGCCAAGCTGCGGGATGAATTGAAGAAGCAGCTCCATAACGCGTTTCAGATCACGGATCAGGGCGAGGCGGAACCGGAAGCGTCCCCTGACAGCACGGAGCAGCTGCTCAGCAGCACAGAATCCTATTTTGCGGAAATCAGCGACCGGGACGGGCGCGCGGTCTTCGCTATGCGGGAAATGGGGCTCACGTTTGATGCCCTGACAAGAGATTATGACATTGTGCCGATGCGGGAGTATCTTTCTGATGCACGCATTCCGGGCGATGAGGCGGATCATACCTATTCCATGCTGCTTCTGATCGAGGACGGACAGATCAGCACAAACGTCCAGCTGAACGACGGCGAGGTACAGCTCCGCCTGAAGGCAGGAGAGTGTGCGAAATTCATCTGGCCGGAACGGCTCGACCGCTTTCTCCCGGCGCTTTCGGCGCTAGAGCTCTGGAGCGAACGCTCCGGTTTCTCGCCCGAACGGAAGTTCCGCGAATTCGGAAAATATCTGGAGCAGCAGGAGCCGCAGTATGCGGGGCTCAGCCAGAAATTCGAAGCCTTTCTCAAAGCGCAGTACGCCTGCGGCGATAAGGTGCGGGACTGGCGCATTGATTTTCTGAGAGGGATCAACGTGCCGGACACCGTGAATAAGAAATGGATTTCCGATCCGTGGTCCGGCAGACCGTGGAGTGCGGATGAGGTGAAGGCGTACAGGAACCGCAAACAGAGCTACTGGGAATGGCAATGGAATTGTCAGGAAAAAATCATTGCGTACCTGAAGCGCTATGTAGCGCTGTATGCCTATTAGCGAGGCATTTAAAATACGAGAAAAGAGACTCTATGCGCAACAATGGCGTATAGAGTCTCTCGGCGTTTCAAAACACTTATTTTATCAATAATGCACTTGCATCTGTAGAACTATAGCTATCCAAGTCTTTGCGACGAGCTGTCGCCGTTCCTTGAATACGGCAAGCATGACAAGAGCACCAGGACATTGCACTTTCATGCAGATACGAACTGCTATTTATAATCCGACCGATTCAGAAAGCGTTCCAGCAGGATTATGACCGTCAGAGGCAGAAGCTGGACGAAGACTCCGCAAGACGAAAAAATGCTGATTTCATCGAAAACACGGGTTGAGTGCACAGCGGAAACACTGCTCCCACGCCGTCGCGCCCGTGTCGGCGGTTTGTGCGGCTTTCGCAGTCCAGCCGAGCGCATCCCGCCGAGAGCCGCAAAACCGGACGTTGCGCCTCCGTGCAGGATCGTTGCAGGAATGGCAAGCGCAAAAGAAGGACGCCTGCGGGCGGTTTTCGGCAGAGGAAGAAGCCGCAAGCGGCAAGGCAGGAGAAAGGCCTGACGCTTTTCTGCGTCCGGCCGTCCACTTCTGCCCGCAGTGCGGGCAGTTTCGAGGGATAGAAATGGCGCTTTTTTGCGGCTGTCAAAAATGGAATGACGCTGTTATTTCCCAAAAGCCGCGAAATGCCAGTAAAATCAAGGACAATTTTGACGCTATTATGATTTTTGGAGGTTTTGAACATGAAAACAGAAGAACGAAGCCGCCACACAGTCTGGATGGAAGATACGGTTTGGCAGCGGGTGCAGGAACACTACAAAAGCGACGGATGCAGCACACAGAACGAATTCGTAGCAAAAGCAATTCTATTTTACTGCGGTTATTTGCAAAGCGAATATGCCGGAGACTTTCTGCCGAAGATCCTTGGTGAAACGCTCGAAGCCATTCTCAGTATGTTCGGAGATCGAATCGGCAAACTGCTTCTCAAGCAGGCTGTTGAGCAAAATGTCTGTAATCATATCCTTGCGTCGGACACAGATATTGATGCGGCAACATACCAGAAAATGCGCGGCATGAGCTATCAGGAGGTGCTGCGGACAAACGGACAAATCTCGTTCCCGGAGGTGCTCCGTCAGCAGAAACGACTCTGAGTTTACAGAGAAAAACAGCTTGCAAGCCGAAAAACTTGCAAGCTGCCTTCTAAAAAATCTACGCTTTACTGCACCCGGTACCCAGCTAGAATCAGGCTGACAATCATCTGCCAGAAATCGTTTTCCCCTGCGCTGTAATATCGGCTGTTTGGAATCTCATGAAAGGACACAATGCGTTTTTCTTCATCCACCCATGCTTCATTCTGCATACGCTTCGATAATCTCTCTCAAAGATTCTATTTCCGCATCACTCAGGTGCTTGCCGTAATATTTATAATCATCCTCGCTTTCGCGCAAGATCGCATCCACATAGTCAAGGGAATCATCCAGAAGATAACTGCGATTTTCAATATCAAACCGGTACGCACATACGGACTCGGAATCATTTGCGGTTGGTGTCATAGAATCAATCGAGAATAGCGTCTCTACGACCGCTGCATCTTCGGCAGACAGCGTGCACGTTTTTTCACCGGACGGAGATGCACTCAGATTGTAAATGGTCAAGGTCATCGCCGCGTTTCCTTTAGATTCCGTGCGGTTTAGGAAAAACGACTCCTTCTGCTCCATAAGATACAGACCCGCGCGGGACTGGATCCGTTCGGCCGTTGTCTTTTCGTCGATTGCTCCATCAATGTACGCTGCCATTTCTTCCTGAATGATTTTCTCGATGGGCTCGGTCGGATAGTCCGGTTTCTGTGCATGATCAACTAGTGCATAAAACGTATCAATGTCTTCCTGAGTGATCTTTTCCTGCGCCAGAAGCTGTGCAAACTGCTCCTGTAGCACCGTATCACTGACCGGAAGATAATTCATGCTTTGCTGATAGGCCTCCGATAGTAAATAGCTCAAAAATGCCCATGCGCCAGCCTTCTGTTCGCTTTTGGTGTTGATGGAAAGCAGACTGTTAAAATCGAGCTGGCATCCGCTATCATAGTCACTGGGGTACGCATAATACACATATTGCTTCAGCTCAGGGTACACATAGCGTCCCGGCTGATAGACGATGCTGTCTGCGGATAAAATGACATAGTAGTATAAAAGGCCGTCACAGGTGGCAGCAACGTCAAGATTTTTCGGCAGCGCGTCCAAGGCTTCCTGCTGCCGCTGCAGAAGTGCAAGCTGTGCGTAGAACGAATCACACTCGAAATTGCACGTTCCCTGCGCTGTGTCCACATAGTCGATTGCGCACCGCTTCGCCATCTGCGAGGAATAATCTGAGTTGAGGGCAAATGGATACAATGTATCATCGCCCTGCTCACATGCCCGCAGAACCGTCTCCGGTCGGCAATCTGGAAGCTGCTCGGGGTCGGCAGCGTATGTCAAAATGGTATAGTCGACCGGCAGGCGGTAGACACCACCATTTTTCTGCGCCTGACGCAAAACGCTTGGTCGGATTCTCTCCAGCGGCTTTGTGCTGTCTGCTTCCATCCACCTGGTCAGGTCTTCAAAGAACACAGCGTCATCCAACTGCGCCCACTGTGTATCATAGAGCAGGTACATATCATAGCCCTTGCCCGCGCCAAGTTCCGTCAGGGCCAACTCAGTTTGCTCGTCCGATTCCGCCGCAGTGATATCTATACGGTACTGCGGGTACAGTTTCTGGAAGTTGGCAGCCGCAATCTCGATGTCATACGAACCGGTGCCTGCAAAGAGCGTGATAACCGTCGGGTCTTCAAGTGTTTCTCCTTCTGGCAGTTTTTCATAGAAGCACGCGGCCTCGACATCGCTGTTCCATGCAAAAAATCCGGACTCCGTTTCCAAGACAGTACGGTAATTGTTGACAGACGTGTTTGCGTTGTCCGCCCAGTGCAGAATCGCCGTCAGCGTCCCGGCATCAAAATCCGGGCGCAGCAGATACTCGCCGCTGATTAAGAGCAACGTCCCGTCTGCCGCCTTTCCCATACCCTGAATGTCCAGTCCGTCGCAGGAAAGCTCCCCTTCCGTTTCCAGCGTCTGCGCGTTCAGGCGAACGATCTTCTCCGTCTGATAAATTACATCGCCCTCCACGCGCACGAAGACCGCGCCGTCTACGCAGACGAGCTGCAAGAGTCGCCCACCTATATCGCCGCTTTTTGCAAGCTCCGTGCCGTCAGCGCCAACCAGAACGACCGCGTCACCGAACAGGATAAAATAGTCCGTTCCATCGCTATCCAGCTCATACGGCGCATCTGCGCCGCACTCTGCCAGCGGGATACTACCGGTCAAATGCTCGGTTTCGTCGTAAAGATAAATCGCATAACCGCCATCGCTGGATGCCCGCACGGATTGTTCATCATCCGTCCCGGCAAAGAACAACGGATTGGCTCCTGCCAGCAGAGCAAGCGCATCGTCGGTCTCGCACACGCTGTAGATATATTCTGCGTCCGGCAGCTCCAAGGCTTCGCTGTTTCCGTTCGCGTCCGTAACGCCCAGCTTCGCCGGTGCATTGGAAAAGGAATAGACCTTGCCATTCCAGACGCATTGCCCTTCCGGCTGTGAAATGCCGATGGGATTCAAGTACGGCGTCTGGCGGTAGCACTGTCCCTCTGGGAGTCCAGAAACATCAACCTGCGAAGCAACGCTTTCCGCTTGGGGCTGAGTCGGTTGCTGCGCGTCCGATTCTGCGCTGCGTGCGTTGCAGGCGGTCAGGAAAAGAAGCAAGAGCAGCGAAACGAAAATGGTTACTTTTTTCATTGGATTCACCTCTACACTATATTTGGTGCCATGGAAAAGCCATGCCTCTTGTTGTTCTTGTATGTCGGGTTGGGCAGGAACCTGACGTATCGTCACTTCCATGTGAAATCAAAGCCTTCGCCTTGCTTCCTAATATCTCCAACATGATCTACTTCCAAATCTGTGAACCTCTTTACATCGACAGATTTTTCAGACGAGTCAGGCTTTTTCAGAATCAGCAGAAGCGCCAGTATCAGCAGCGCACCGCAAAGCGCAGCAACCGCGTATTTCAGCCATGCTCGTGTGCGCCGCTTTTCCAGAATGACCGCTTCCAGTGACTCCACTTCCGGCAGAGCGGAAACGGTCTCCACAGCAGGCGCTTCTACGTTTCCTGTGTTCAAAAGCTGGTCGATGGACACGCCGTAAAGCGCCCCCAGTGCAAGCAGCTTTTCCGTGGACGGCTTCGACTGTCCGCTTTCCCAACGCGAAACCGCCTGCCGGG
>OIWM01002598.1_pt1 | contig 14680 bp, 14 predicted proteins | sample 1587451 | NCBI WGS metagenome assembly OIWM01 (sample SAMEA3888907, study PRJEB22519) | human gut metagenome | biome: human gut; feature: human-associated habitat; material: faeces | place: Denmark | collected 2011
CAGGCGCCGCACGACACGTTCGATCAGCACACGCGTTTTTCCGCTTCCGGCTCCCGCCGCAACAATGAGCGAATACTCGCCGACCGCAAGAGCTTTTTTCTGCGAATCGGTAAATTCAAATTTCATGATTTCTCCTGGATTTTGGCTGATACGGTGGTGTCGGTTTCTTTGCCGAACGCGGAGCCGGTCACCGTACACACGGCTTTTCCGGACGTATAATCGGCAAGAAAGGCACGAAACCGTTCGAAGTTTTCCTGTTTGGCGCGAAGATCCATGGCGACACCGGCGGCAAAGGCCGTATGATCGCACAACACACCGTATTTCGGCAGTTCATGCATAACCTTTTCGTAGGCGGCATAATCCACCTCGGTGTGAAACGCCGTATACGGGACAAAAACGGCTTTTCCGGCTGCGTCAAGCGCGATTTTCGCGCCCTTTGCATAGGCGCGCACAAGACCGCCTGCGCCGAGAAGGATGCCGCCGAAATAGCGTGTCACGACGATGCACACATCGCACACTTCCTCACGCTTGATCACCTCAAGCATCGGCATTCCGGCCGTTCCGCCCGGTTCCCCATCGTCCGAGAAGCGTGAAAGGCCGGAATCCTTGAGCAAATACGCATAGCAGTTATGCGTGGCATCCGAATGCTCGCGGCGTATGCGTTCGATAAAGCTTTTTGCCTGTTCTTCCGACTCGACGCGCGCCGCATAGCCGATGAATTCCGATTTTTTCTCGGTAAACGACGCCTGTGCAAAGTCTTTTTCCACAGTGATATAGCGGTTTATCAAACGCACACCTCATTTCTTATAGAAGTCCGTTCATATACAGCCGTTTAGCACCATTTGAACGTAACTAATCCATATACATAGAGACCGATAATGACAATCGGTACGACATACTGAAAGACCGGACGCATCCAATCCTTGACTTGTAAGCCTTTGCCGGTATTGGCTTCGGCTTTGAACTTTTCCCAGCCCCAGCCATACCGTTTATTGCAGCAGAACAAGGCAATCACCAAAGAGCCGAGCGGCAGAATGTTGGTGCTGACGAGGAAGTCCCAAAGGTCAAGCCAAGCAGAGCCTTCCGCAAACGGAACAAAGTCGGAGAAGGTGCTGTAGCCGAGAGCGGTTGTGAGCGCAAGAGCAAAAATGCCGATGCCGCACACCACGCAGGCAAGCGGGCGTTTCCAGCCGGTCATTTCGCGCACGCACGCGATGATGTTTTCACACACGGCAAGCACGGTCGAAAGGGCGGCAAATACCATGAACAGGAAGAACAGCGCACCCCACCAGCGACCGCCGCCCATATGGTTAAAGACGGTTGCCATGGTATCGAAGAGCAGCGAAGGTCCGGCACCGACTTCTTCGCCATAGGTCGTGCAGGCCGGGAAAATGATAAGACCTGCCATAACGGCAACGAACGTATCGAGACCGATAACATTGAGCGATTCGCCAAGCAATGCACGTTCTTTGCCGATGTAGCTTCCGAAGATAGCCATCGAACCCATGCCGAGGCTGAGCGTAAAGAACGCCTGGTTCATCGCATTTACAATCACTTCACCGTTGATGGCACCGAGATTCGGCACGAGATAGAATTTTAAGCCCTCTGCTGCGCCGGAAAGCGTGCAGCTGTGTACGGCAAGTACAAGCATGAGGAAAAGCAGAGCAACCATCATGTATTTGGTCACACGCTCCAAGCCGCCTTGCAGATTAAAGCAGAGAATGCCGAAGGCGACAAGTACCACAACGGCAAGGTAAGTCACGTTGAGCGAGGCGTTTTGAATCATGGGAACAAAGCCGAGGCCTGCATTGTTGCCGGTCAAAAACTGCACAAAGTAGTAAAACATCCAACCGCAGACGACCGTATAGAAGGCCATCAAGCTGACGTTGCCGATGAGTGCCACATAGCCGTGGATATGCCATTTGGCTCCGGTTTTTTCAAGCTTTTTGTACATACCGACCGGGCTTGCTTGGCTGGCTCTGCCGAGCGAGAATTCCATGACCATTACCGGAATTCCCAAAACCACAAGGCAGATAAGGTAGATTAACAGGAAAGCACCGCCTCCGTACTGTCCGCACATCCACGGAAATTTCCATACATTTCCGCAGCCGATGGCGCAGCCTGCCGACAGCAGGATAAAGCCAAGTCGCGATCCGAGTTTTTCACGTTCCATAAAGTTTCTCCTCTAAATGTGTTTATTTTTCTCATGCCGCAGCATGAAGGGGACTATATATAACTCGATAATGGATATTATACCACAACGCTTACGCGATTTCAAGTGCTTTTTGCGCATTTTTGACAAAAAAAGACCGCGAAATGAAAAAACACTCCGCGGAATTTGTTTGAGCTGTGAAAAAACGATTAAAGATACTTAACGGTATTCACTTTGATGCCGGGGCCCATGGTGGAAGCAACGGCGCAGGATTTGATATACTGACCTTTTGCAGCAGCCGGCTTTGCCTTTACGACAGCACCGATGAGGGCGTCGAAGTTTTCAGCGAGCTTATCCTTGCCGAACGAAGCCTTGCCGATCGGGCAGTGGATGATATTCTGCTTATCGAGACGGTACTCGATCTTACCGGCCTTAGCGTCGTTAACAGCCTTGGCGACATCCATGGTAACCGTACCGGCCTTCGGGTTCGGCATGAGGCCTTTCGGGCCGAGGACCTTACCGAGACGACCGATGATACCCATCATATCGGGCGTTGCGATGATAACGTCGAAGTCGAACCAGTTTTCCTGTTGGATCTTTGCGACGTATTCTTCTGCGCCGACGTAATCAGCACCGGCCTCTTGTGCTTCCTTCGCATGATCGCCTTTGGCGAAAACGAGGGTGCGAACGGTTTTACCGGTTCCGTGCGGAAGAACAACCGCGCCGCGAACCTGCTGGTCGGCATGACGGGAGTCAACGCCGAGTTTAATATGCACTTCGACGGTTTCGTCGAATTTTGCTACCGAGGTCTTGCACAGAACGTCAAAGGCTTCGGCGGTATCGTAAAGCTTGGATTTATCGACAAGCTTCGCACTTTCAAGATATTTCTTTCCCTTTTTCATGTCCGTTTACCTCCCTTATTCTTCCACAGTGATGCCCATGCTGCGAGCAGTACCCGCGATCATGCTCATGGCAGATTCGACGGAAGAAGCGTTGAGATCGGGCATTTTGGTTTCGGCGATCTGCTTAACCTGCTCTTTGGTGAGCTGACCGACCTTATTCTTGTTCGGCTGACCGGACGCGCTTTCGAGACCGAGAGCCTTCTTGATCAGAACGGCTGCCGGCGGCGTTTTGGTGATAAAGGTGAAAGAACGGTCTGCATAAACGGTGATGATAACCGGGATGATAAGACCCATGTCTTTCTTGGTACGCTCGTTGAATTCTTTACAGAAGCCGGCGATGTTGACACCGTGCTGACCGAGCGCAGGACCGACCGGCGGTGCGGGAAGCGCCTTGCCTGCCGGGATTTGAAGCTTGATATAGCCTGTAATTTTCTTTGCCATGTTAATTTACACCTCCGAATGTGGTAAAAAGATTTCGGAACAGAGTTCCTCCCACTGACGGCTCTTTTGCCGTCCGTCCGGATGATTTCCGGACAAAAGCCGCTTGTCTCCGTCTGGCAATCCGGATTCGCTTTGGCGGCCTTTTGAATGGATGTTTTTGCGGTTTTGCTTTTGTATTTTGCCGGTATCGTCGGCTGTGCGTGTTATGACTTCAACGGCTCTACTTCGTTGGCGTCAAGCTCCACGGCTGTTTCTCTGCCGCCGATATTGGCTTTGATTTTGATGCGTCCCGTGCTTTCGTCGATTTCTTCGACGGTTGCGATCGAACCGGCGATAAGACCGGCAACGACCATGACGCTGTCGCCGACTGCATAAGCCGGTTTGCGGACATGGACTTCAACGCCAAGCGCCTCCACTTCCCTTTCGGTCAGCGGAACCGGTTTGCTTCCGGGTCCGACAAAGCCCGTCACGCCGCGGATATTGCGGACAATATGCCAGGTTTCGTCATTCATGATCATTTTCACGAGAACATAGCTCGGGAACAGTTTGTGTTCCGTCGGCTTTCCGGCTTTGTGTTTCTTGGCGGCCGTTTCCTCATCCTCGGTATAGTCGTCGTCCTTATCGGTTTCGGCGGTATCGTTCTCGTCGACATAATCGTCGCCTTTGCGGTACTCGTCCGCTTCCTCTTCGGAATCGACCAAAATTTCGGTCGGGATCCGCGTCTCGAAAATCAGATTCTCAAGTCCGCGCGTTTCAACCATACGTTCGATGTTGGCAGCCACCTTGTTCTCATAACCGGAATATGTGTGAATCACATACCAGAGAGCTGCTTGTTCGTTTGGCAACATGACAGACCTCGCTTACTTAACCAGGCTGCCGAGTGCGGCAAACGCATTGGAAAATCCCAAATCAAGCAAGAAGATCGCAACACTGGCAACAACGATTGCCACGATAACGACAACGCTCATGCGAAGCGTATCTTCCTTGGACGGCCAAACAATCTTTTTGAATTCACTCTTATAGTCCTTAAAGAACTTGGTAATCTTGGATTGCTTTTTAACGTTTGTTTCTTCCGCCATGAATAATCCTCCTTACGTTTTCTGTGAATCCTTACTTGGACTCTTTGTGAAGGGTGTGTTTACGGCAGAACCGGCAATACTTTTTCAGTTCAAGACGGTCAGGATCGTTTTTCTTGTTTTTCGTAGAGTCGTAATTTCTTTGCTTGCATTCGCTGCAAACGAGTGTTATTTTCACTCTCATTCTGTACACCTCCCGGTAAATTTAAGGTTTTACCTCCCTCGACGAAGGATTTTTCTTCTTTCGCATTTCTTCGAAAGCAAAAGCAACCTTTCAAAAAATGTGCATAACAAAAAAACTCCTCCAACAGAGGTAAAAGCAGTATAGCACATATTTTTGGTTTTGTCAAGGGTTTTTGCCGATTTTTTTGCAATTTACGCCGTTATTCTTCTCAAAAGCGTGTTTTGTCGAATAATATTTACATAAATAATAAGGAAATAAGCTGTTTGCTCTTGCAATATCCCGGCGGATATGCTATAATATTCTGTAAAATCAGTTGCATGAGCTGTTTTTCGGCTCATGCGGCACAAAAAGGATGTGGCGGAATGAAACCCGAATTCAACAAAAAATACAACACCATCGCGGCGTATGTTTTAGTGGTTGCCGCCATTCTGGTATCCTACATTCTCGTCATTATATACTGGGAGAACTTACGCGGCGTTTTCCGCACGATTGCCGCCACGTTAAACCCGTTTTTCTACGCCTTTGCCATTGCCTACATTCTTAACCCGATTTACAACGCCTGCACCGGTGCTTACACCAAGTTATTCGAGCGTAAGAAAAAGAAACAGACAAAAGCGGTGAAGGTTTTCTCCTTATTAAGCGTTTATATTCTCGCGCTTGCGTTTTTGGCGCTGTTTTTCTACATCATCGGGCCGCAGCTTTGGTTAAGCGGCCAAAAGCTGATGGCAAGCTTTCCGAAATACATCAAAGCGGTCGAAAATCTGCTTGACATTCAGTTGGAAGACACGATTTTCTTCTCTTCGCAGACTGTCAGCGACTTTTTGAGCAACACCGAAAACAATTTGATCGACTGGCTCGAAAAGCTGTACAGCACCGTCACGGCCTACACGCCGAAGTTAATATCGGTCTTGACCGATTTTGCGGCGCAGGTATGGAACTTCGTGCTCGGTTTCATCATTTCGATTTATATGCTTGCCGACAAGGAGCGCTTCATCCGGCAGACAAAAAAGCTGTTATATGCGCTCTTTAACAAGCCGTTCGCCGAAACCGTCATCACCGGTGCGCGCAAAATGCATTCCACCTTTGGCGGCTTTGTCAGCGGAAAAATCATCGATTCGCTTATCATCGGCCTACTTTGCTTCTTTGGCATGACCATCTTGCGGATCCCCTACACGCCGCTCGTGAGTGTGGTGGTGGGCGTGACCAACGTCATTCCCTATTTCGGACCGTTCATGGGCGCGATTCCGTCCATTTTCATCATTTTGCTTGACAACCCGATCAAAGCGGTTTGGTTCGGCATATTCATTTTGGTTTTGCAGCAGTTAGACGGCAACCTCATCGGGCCGAAGATCATCGGGCAAAAAATCGGTCTTTCCTCGTTTTGGGTGGTCTTTTCCCTTCTCATCATGGGTTCGCTCATGGGCGTGGTGGGACTGTTGCTTGCGGTGCCGATTTTCGCGCTTATCTACGATTTCATTGCCTTTCTCTGCAATCGCTCGCTTGCCAAGAAGGGCTTGAACGACGACGGTACGCCGCGTGAAGCACCGGCAGCCGCCACCTCTATCAACGAAAACGGAGAAGATTAATATGTTCACTCTTTTCAATCAAGGCTTTCTTTCCACGCTCATTACGCACATGGATTCCTCGGCAAGACTCGCCATGCTGATTGCCGGAATCGTGCTTTGTGCGCTCATCGGGTATCTGCTCGGAAGCTTGAACTTTGCACTGATATTATCCGGGAAAATGTACAAGGACGACATCCGCAAGCACGGCAGCAAAAATGCCGGAACCACCAACATGATGCGCACCTACGGAAACAAAGCGGCCGGGCTTACCATTTTAGGCGATATGTTAAAAGCAGTTGTTGCCGTCATTCTCGGTGCGCTGCTGATGGGCTTGTATTTCGGCGGCTATGCGGCTGCACTCGGCTGTGTGGTCGGGCACGTATTTCCCGTCTTTTTCGGCTTCAAGGGCGGCAAGGGTGTTGCGACCGCGGCGGCGGCAATTTTAGTGCTCAATCCGCTTGCGTTTTTATGTGTGCTCGGCGTATTCTTATTAAGCGTGCTGTTCACGCGCTACATTTCGCTCGGCTCGGTGCTTGGTGCTGCCGTTTTTCCGCTTATCACCTTCTACACCTGCTACGGCAGCAAGACACTTGCTTCCGGCAGCGGCTTTGCGTTTCTTTGCGCGTTTATCATCGCCGTTATCGTCATTGTCAAGCACCATGCAAACCTCTCGCGTCTTGCGCACGGAACGGAATCCAAATTTTCCTTCAAAAAGAGCAAGGAAACAAAAAAATAATTGAAAATTGAAAGTTGAAAATTGAGAATTTATGAAGCTTGAGACTTTTGGTAACAGCCAAAGGCGAAAGCGAAAAATCGGCGGTTTACCGGCAGCAAGATTCGGTAAAGGTCGAGAAACCGAAGAAACGAAAGTTCAGAAGCTTGAAGCTTTTGGTGGCAGCCAAAGGCGAAAGCGCATTTTGAAACGTATAAGTTAAAGTGCACGTCACGTAACTTACCGATAAATAATCCAAGGAGAACATATGTCAAAATACATAGAAAAAGTCGAAAACGGGGTTTATCCCGTCATCCCGCTTCGCGGACTTGTCATTTTTCCCGGCATTCCGACGAGCTTTGAAATCAACAACAAAAAATCCATTCAAGCACTGCTTGCCGCCGCGTCCTACGAAAACACGGTGTTTTTGTCGGCTCTCGAAGAAAACGAGGAAGCCGGCACGGTAACGCTTGCCACCACCGGCGTTACGGCGCGCATCAAGCAGTCCATCAAGCTGCCGGACGGCAACTACCGCGTATTGATCGAGGGCAAGAGCCGTGCGGAATATACGGAGATCATCGAGGGCGACGATTTTCTACGCGCCCGTGTTTTAATCAAGAACGTGCTTGTCACCGAAAACGGCGGTGTCAAGGGTGAAGCGCTTCGCCGTGAAGCCATTGCCGCTTTTGAAAACCACATCAAGCTGTTGCCCAAAATGTCGCCCGAAATCGTGGCGTCGGTCGGTGCGATCACCGATCCCGGCGTGCTTGCCGATTTCATCGCGTCCAACGTCCTGTTCGACTATCGCGACAAGCAGCGCGTTTTGGAGGAAATCGATCCGTTCCGGCGGCTTGAAACATTGGTGGAATTACTCGGCAGCGAGAGCAAGGTTCTCGAGTTCAAAAACGAGCTTCACGCCAAGGTCAGAGAGCGTTTGGAAGACAACCAGCGCGAATATTTCTTAAAAGAGCAGATGAAGGTCATCCGCGAAGAACTCGGCGATGTGGCCGAAGAACAGGATGAAAACGGTTACGTCGAACGCATTAAGGAATCGGCTTTTTCGGACGAAGTCAAGGAGAAGCTGTTAAAAGACTGCGACCGCATGAACAAAATGCCGTTCGGCTCTTCGGAAAATTCGGTGCTTCGCAGCTATCTCGACACGGTGCTTGAGCTTCCGACCGGCATCAAGACCAAGGATGTGTTCTCGGTCGAAAAGGCACGCAAGATTTTAGATGAGGATCACGACGGCTTAAAGAAAGTCAAAGATCGCATTCTCGAATACATTGCCGTCAAGCAGTTAGCTCCCGATTTGAAAGGGCAGATTCTCTGCCTTATCGGCCCGCCCGGTGTGGGCAAATCGTCGGTAGCGGTATCGGTGGCACGTGCGCTCGGACGCAAGTTTGTACGTGTTTCGCTCGGCGGCGTGCGGGATGAAGCGGACATCCGCGGTCACCGCAAGACGTATATCGGGGCGATGCCCGGCCGCATCATTGCCGCCATTACGCAGGCAAAATCGGAAAACCCGGTGATTCTTCTCGACGAGATCGACAAGCTCACCGCCAACGCGCAAGGCGACCCGGCAGCGGCACTTTTGGAGGTGCTCGACATCGAGCAAAACAAGGCGTTCCGCGACCACTACATTGAAATTCCGGTCGATCTGTCCGACTGCATTTTCATCGCCACCGCCAACCAAGCCGACACCATTCCGCACGCGCTGTACGACCGCATGGAGATCATTCATCTGCCGTCCTACACGTCGAACGAAAAGGTTTCGATTTTCAACAACCATCTGCTTCCCAAGCAGTTAAAGCGTCACGGTCTGACGCGCCGCAACGTCAAGATTTCGGAAGACGCCGTGCGCGAACTGATCGAATACTACACCAAAGAAGCCGGCGTGCGCACGCTTGAACGGCAGACCGCCGCGCTTTGCCGCAAGATTGCCATGCAGATTGCCGAGGGCGGCAAAAAATCGGTAAACGTTACGCCCGACACCATTCATGCGCTCTTAGGCCCGCGCAAGGTCAAGCCGGATGCGCTTCTTCCTACCGACACGGTCGGCGTTGTGAACGGACTTGCCTGGACGGAGCTTGGCGGCGAGATGCTGCAGGTCGAAGCGCAGAGCTTTGAGGGCACGGGCAAGGTAGAACTTACCGGAAATCTCGGCGACGTGATGCAGGAATCCGCAAAGGCCGCCATCAGCTACATCCGCAAACACGCGGAAACGCTTGGTATTGACAAAGAATTCTACAAAAACCGCGATATACACATTCATGTGCCGGAAGGTGCTGTTCCGAAGGACGGCCCGAGTGCCGGCGTGACCATGATCACGGCGCTTGTTTCGGAGCTTTCGAACACGCCGGTGCGTCACGACATCGCCATGACCGGCGAAATTACGCTTACCGGCCGCGTACTTCCCATCGGGGGACTGCCCGAAAAGAGCATGGCGGCATTCCGCAACGGCATCCGCACCATTCTCATTCCGAAGGACAATCTGTCCGACCTGGACGAAGTGGACGAGCTTATCAAATCGAGCGTTACGTTTGTTCCGGTCGACTGCGTTTCGCAGGTGCTTGAAAACGCGCTTGTCAAGCCGGAGCCGGAAAAAGCTTTCGATCCGCTGCACGAAAAAGCCGTGGCTGCACCGGGCGTGCCGCTCAGTCTGTGAAAGCGGTGAACGGTATGGAAGAAAAAAAGCTGAATCTGAACAAGGTCAATCTTGTCATGACCGCAGGCCTGCCCTCGCAATTACCCGGCATTTTGCGAAGCGACCTTCCGCAGATTGCCATGTGCGGCCGCTCAAACGTCGGAAAATCCTCGCTTATCAACAAACTGCTCGGCCGCAAGAGTTTGGCACGCGTCAGTGCTGAGCCGGGAAAAACCATCACGGTCAACTGCTACGACATTGACAGCGCGCTGTATCTTGTCGATTTGCCCGGCTACGGCTATGCCAAACGCTCCTTTTCCGAACGCGACAAGTGGAAAAAACTCATTGACCGCTATTTTTCACTCGAAGCACCGCGGCTGTATTTACAGTTAGTTGACCTAAAGGTCGGTCTTACCGCCGACGACCGCGCGATGCTTGCATTTCTCGTGGAAACAGAGCTTCCGTTTGCGGTGGTTGCCACCAAATCAGACAAGGTCAACACCACCACGCGCCTTGCCAACATCGAGGCTCTGCATAACGACCCCGCCATTCCGTCCGATGCGGAAATTCTTCCCTTTTCCGCCAAGACCGGTGCCGGTGCGGACAATATTTGGCGCATTATTAAAGAATTTTCCGCGGCCGTTACCGGCACGCAGTTCACCCTATAGACACACTCCAAGAAAGGCAAATGCTCATGAAAACCGTACTTTTACACGACAATTACGGCATCAACACAGCCGGCCACTTCACGGTCGCCGGAATCGACACGGTCGGCCTTGCCAAGGAATACGGCACGCCGCTTTATGTTTTCGACGAGGACAAAATGCGCTCCATGTGTGAGAAATACACCGAGAGCGCGGCGCGCTATTTCAAAAAAGCCAAAATTCTCTTTGCCAGCAAAGCCCTTTCCTTTAAGGAAATTTACCGCATTGCCGACAGCGAAGGGCTGTGCGCCGACACGGTTTCCTCGGGTGAGATTTACACCGCGCTTGCCGCCGGTTTTCCTCCCGAAAAAATCCATTTTCACGGCAACAACAAGACGGTTGCCGATCTCGAATATGCCGTCAAAAGCGGCGTCGGTGTCATCATTGCCGACAACCTTGCCGAACTTGACGACCTTGACGAGATCTGTGCGGCCGAAAGCAAAACGGCCTCCGTTGTGCTGCGCGTAACGCCCGGCATCGATCCGCACACACACGTTAAAATCTCGACCGGCAAGGTCGATTCCAAATTCGGCAGTGCCATCGAGACGGGACAAGCCTTGGAAGCCGTCAAATACGCGCTTGCCAAAAAGCATATCCGCCTGATCGGCATTCACTGCCACGTCGGTTCGCAGAGCTTTGACCCACAGCCGTTTTTGGATGCGGCGGACATCATGATGCGCTTTCTTGCCGAGATACGCGAAAAGACCGGCGCGACGCTTTCGGTGCTCAACCTCGGCGGCGGCTTCGGCGTGCGGTATGTGCCCGACCAACAGAATTTGGACATCGATTACATGCTCCGCGAAATTGCCGCGCGTGTACGCAACAACTGTGAGATTTACGGTCTCGAAGAGCCGGAACTGAATTTTGAACCCGGCCGCTCGATCGTGGCCGCAGCCGGTGTGACGCTGTACACCGTCGGAAACATCAAGACCATTCCCGGCTACAAGAGCTATATTTCGATCGACGGCGGCATGACCGACAATCCGCGCTATGCGCTGTATCAGGCACCGTATTATGCGCTGATTGCCAACAAAGCCGACCGCGAAATGGATTTTGTGGCCGATATTGCCGGCAGATGCTGCGAAAGCGGCGACCTCATTCAAGAGCATACGCTGCTTCAAACACCGGAAAAGGGCGACATTTTAGCCGTCTGCGTAACCGGTGCCTACAACTACTCCATGGCATCCAACTACAACCGTCTTCCGCGTCCGGCACTTGTCATCGTCGGCAAAAACGGCACGCGTTTAGGCATTCGCCGCGAATCCCTTGAGGATCTTATTCGCAACGACTTATAATAAAAAACACTATATAAAGGAATGAAGCACAATGAAAAACACGGAAAAAACCATGGATAAGATTGTCGCGTTCTGCAAAGGCCGCGGCTACGTCTACGCCGGAAGCGAAATCTACGGCGGTCTTGCCAACACCTGGGATTACGGTCCTTTGGGTGTGGAATTCAAGAACAACATCAAAAAAGCTTGGTGGAAAAAGTTCGTTCAAGAAAACCCCTACAACGTCGGTCTTGACGCCGCAATCCTCATGAATCCGCAGACTTGGGTAGCCTCCGGTCACTTAGGCGGCTTTTCCGACCCGTTAATGGACTGCCGCGAATGCCATGAGCGTTTCCGCGCCGACAAAATCATCGAGGACTGGTGCGGCGAAACCGGCTTTACGCTTGAAAAGCCGATCGATGCGTTCTCCAAACAGGAAATGAAGGATTTCGTCGAAGAGCATAACATTCCCTGCCCGAGCTGCGGCAAGCACAATTTCACGGATATCCGCGAATTCAACCTCATGTTCAAGACCTTCCAGGGCGTTACCGAGGACGCGAAGAACACCGTTTATCTCCGTCCCGAAACAGCACAGGGCATTTTCGTCAACTTTGCCAACATCCAGCGCACCACCCGCCGCAAGCTGCCGTTCGGTATCGGTCAGATCGGCAAGTCCTTCCGTAACGAGATCACGCCTGGCAACTTTATTTTCCGCGTGCGCGAATTCGAACAGATGGAGCTTGAATTCTTCTGCAAGCCGAACACCGACCTTGAATGGTTCAGCTATTGGCGCTCTTTCTGCCGCGATTTCCTGCTGTCGCTCGGCTTGAAAGAAGAGAATTTGCGTCTGCGCGACCACGACCCGGAAGAGCTTTGCTTCTATTCCAAGGCGACCACCGACTTCGAATTCTTGTTCCCGTTCGGCTGGGGCGAGCTGTGGGGTGTTGCCGACAGAACCGATTATGACCTCACCCAGCATCAGAACACCTCCGGCAAAGACCTCACCTACTACGATGCCGAGACCAACGAGCATTATATCCCGTATGTCATCGAGCCGTCGCTTGGCGTAGAGAGAAGTTTCCTTGCATTCCTGTGCGACGCTTACGACGAAGAAGAGATTGCCGAGGGCGACACCCGTACCGTGCTTCGCCTGCATCCGTTCCTTGCGCCGTTCAAGGCCGCCGTTCTTCCGCTTTCCAAGAAGCTGTCCGAACAGGCGACTGCACTCTATCATGACCTCCAAAAGGATTTCATGGTGGATTACGACGAAGCCGGCAGCATCGGCAAGCGTTACCGTCGCGAAGATGAGATCGGTACGCCGTTCTGCATCACCTACGACTTTGAGTCGGCAGAGGATGGCTGCGTGACCGTCCGCGACCGCGATACCATGACGCAGGTTCGCATGAAGATCGAGGACGTTAAGGGCTATATCGCCGAAAAAATCAAGTTTTAAGTCTTTTTCAGAAAATTTACAGCGGAGTTCGTAACAAAACTCCGCTGTTTTTCGTAGATCGCCGCAACAAAAGGAGGACTTTGCCATGACAAAGGAAATGCCCGCGCCCATGCCGACCGAAGAAGCCGTTCATGCGGAACTGCCGCAAAAAACCGTTTCTGCGCCGCCGGAAGCTGCCGGTAAAAAAGAAAAATTCTTCGGCATCGAGCTGCTTCGCATTCTCGCAACCTTTTACATCATACTGCTGCACGTTGTCGGCCAAGGCGGCGTTGCGGCGGCAAGCGGCGGCGGAAAAGGCACCTACATGGCAAGCTATCTGCTGTTGGCACTCGCCTACCCTGCCGTCAACTGCTATGCGCTTATCAGCGGCTTTGTCGGATGCAAAAGCCGGTTTAAGCTGTCGCGGCTGTTGTCGCTATGGCTGACGGTTGTTTTCGTCAATCTTGCGGTTTGGGGCGCCTTTCGGTTGCTTGCGCCGGAGATGGCTGCTTCTTTTTCGCTTGAAGCCTGTCTGAAGCCGCTTCTCACCAATGAATATTGGTATGTGACGGCGTATTTCGGACTTTCGGTGCTGACACCGGTTTTGAATGCTGCCGCGGAGCTTCCGAAAAAAACCTTTGCGGAAATGCTCATCGGCTTGTTTGCCTGTTTCGTCCTGCTGCCGAAAATCGCCGACAACGATCTGTTTTTAACGCGTTCCGGCTACAGCACGCTTTGGCTTATGTTGCTGTATTTGGTCGGGATGTTCTGCCGTCTGCACTTTCATCCGAAAAAACGAGGCCGTTTGTGCGGCGCGGCGTGTCTTGCCGCATACGGGCTTCTTTCCGTGTTTCTGCCCTTGCAGAAGCGCTTGACCGAGAATAAGCTTCTTGCAAGCGGCATCGAAAATCCCGTTTATCTGAAAAACTATGCCTACACCTCTGTATTCATCGTGCTGTCCTCCGTCGCGCTGTTTGCTTTTTTCATGCGGATCAAAGTGCAAAACAAAGCCGTATGCAGGTTCATTTCGTTCTTTTCCACGGCTTCGTTCGGCGTGTACATTCTCCACACACAGCCGCTTGTTTGGGCAAATCTGCTGCAAGACGCGTTTTCTTCGTTTGCCGCGTTTTCCGCGCCGGTCATGGCGGCGTGCTGTCTTGCGGCGGCTTTGGGAATTTTTCTTGTCTGCACCGCCGTCGAAAAGCTTCGCGCCCTGCTGTTTTGCGTCACACGTCTTGACCGGCTCATCGTTTTTCTGCCATCGGTGACAGAACGGGCGGTCGAAAAGGTTTTGGCTAAAATGCATCGTTAGTTCCATACTTACAAAACAAAAAATGACTGCCGCAAGTTTTGCCTTGCTGCAGTCATTTTTATACTTATTCTCCGCGCGGATTGGCTGTCGGGGCTCCCGAAAATACGCTCATTTCCGTTTTGCTCTGAGCCGCAAGTCGCACCAGACGCGCGGCGGAGTTACAGCGCATGCTGTGCTTTTTCCTTTACCGCCACAGCGTTTTGCGCGAATTGGCTGTCGGGCTCCCGAAAAAACGCTCATTTCCGTTTTGCTCTGAGCCGCAAGCGCACCAGACGCGCGGCGGAG
>OIWM01002602.1_pt1 | contig 14646 bp, 10 predicted proteins | sample 1587451 | NCBI WGS metagenome assembly OIWM01 (sample SAMEA3888907, study PRJEB22519) | human gut metagenome | biome: human gut; feature: human-associated habitat; material: faeces | place: Denmark | collected 2011
GTTGGCTCCACAACGGCCATTTCAACTGGATTCTTGCCCGGAACAGAGCCGATGCCGAGACGATCCAGGGACGCATTTTTAACAGTCTGGAACAGTTGGAGTCCATCCGCGCCAGCCATCCGGTATTTGCCCCTGAGATTCCTGCACACACACTGGAAACCTGGGAAAAATCCCTTCTTGCCCTGGTAAGAGAAACTTCCGAAGAGAAACTGATCTGCATTTACAACTTCAGTGACCAGGACAAAGTAGCCTGGATCAACGAACAAGACGGCACTTATACAGATCTCCTCACAGGAGTTCAAAGAGATGCACAGGCCGTAGAGATCCCGGCCTTTGGATTTATCTGGCTCATGCATACGAAATAGTATCTTTGTCAAGCGGATATGCGTGATCCACATTCGCTACACAGCTCTGCTTCGGATATCTGTTTCGCAGTTTATTCACTCAACCTAAAGAGGACACTGCCCGTTTCCAGGTAGTGTCCTCTTACTTTTCTCATATTATTATTTTCTCAGCTTATCAATAAATGTGGCAAATTTTCCCTGTTCCCCTTTATCCAGTGAACGGCTGTAAATGTTCCTGATCCAGGCTGTGATCACATCGATCAGAATCGGAGAAAACGTCATCAGAAGGAATACCAGAATGATCATTCCGAATTCCAGAGATCCCAGCGTCAGCAGATTCTGCAGAACCACCGCCGCCCCGAAAAAGATCACCTGCATACTGTAAATTATTACCTTTCTGTAACGGTTCAGCGGCGCATATACTGTCTTCAATGCCGCCATATAATTCCATCCTGTCACAAGGACACAGGCTGTATTTAACATAAGATTAGAGTGATACACATTCTGACATACCAGCATTACTGTGAATACACAACCTGTAATGGTAACGGCAGCCGGAAAAGCATTCATAAACACGTGACGCAAAAATGTATGGTCGATCTTCTCATAATTATTCTCCTGGGCCAGAAGAAACGTAGGAATACCAACTGCACAGGCGCTGATCAGTGACATCTGGATCGGCTCAAAGGGATAGGCATCCCCGAAGAAAATTGTGATCAGTGACAACAGCACGGAAAAAATTGTCTTGATCAGAAACATGGATGCTGCAGTACGGATATTATTTACAACCCTGCGTCCCTGGTTCACGATCTCCGGCATTGCCGCAAAATTGGAATCCAGAAGACTCTTCGTTACGGAAGTCAGGAAATCGACAGCAAAGTAGATGCCCTTTGCATCTCTTCCCTCTGCCTTGATATCTCTTGGATTCTTTGCACCACAGGCTAAAATGACACGGTCATAATCTTTTAAGATTTTTGCTGCTTTCACATCTTTTCCGACATCTGTTCCCGTAACAAATTCCACGCCTTCTTCTTTCATGACCTCAATTTTTCTCTCGATAAAGCGTTTTTCTAACTTCATATTCGGGATTCCATACATCAAAAGTCCACCGATGCGGTCATCTCTTTCGTATACTGTCACGGAATGACCTCTTTTATTCAACTGGTCTGCTGCTGCAAGTCCTGCCGGCCCTGAACCGATGACTGCAATCTTCTTATCCGTTCTTACCTTTGGCGGTCTTGCCTTTGCATATCCTTTTTCATAGGCATTCTCAATAATACTGTTTTCATTTTCACGGACAGAAACCGGACTTCCGTTCAGTCCGCAGGTACATGCCTTTTCACAGAGTGCCGGACATACACGGGAAGTAAATTCCGGGAAGTTGTTTGTCTTAATCAGTCGCTCATAGGCACGTTTCAGATTATCTTCGTAAACCAAATCATTCCACTCCGGTACTAAGTTATGAAGCGGACAGCCGGATGTCATGCCCATCAGTTCCATACCGGACTGGCAGAACGGTACTCCGCAGTCCATACATCTCGCACCCTGTTCACGACGTTTTTCTTTTGAGAGAGGTATATGGAACTCATTAAAATTCCTGATACGTTCCTTTGGCTCAATGGCTGTAGTTTCCTCTCTGTCGTATTCCATAAATCCTGTTGGTTTTCCCATCGTTCCATTTCCCTCCTATCTCTTTGTATTTGCATAAAATGCTTCAATCTGTGCCTGCTCCGCATTCAGACCTTTTTCTTCCATCTGGACAATGGTCATTAACATACGGTTGTAATCAAACGGAATGATTTTCTTAAACTTCGGCAGATATTCACTGAAGTGGTCTAATATCCGTTTTCCTTTATCGGAATTGGTCAATGCCACATGCTCTTTAATCATTTCTTTTAGTTCTAAGACATCATATTTCGATGTAATCTCCTGCATGGACACCATTTCTTTATTGGTTCTCATATAGAGGTCGCTGTCCTCATCGAGTACATAAGCGATTCCTCCACTCATTCCTGCCGCAAAGTTCTTTCCGGTCTTTCCAAGTACCACGACACGGCCTCCGGTCATGTACTCACAGCCATGGTCTCCAACGCCCTCTACTACGGCAACTGCACCGGAGTTACGAACGCAGAAACGTTCTCCTGCCACACCGTTGATAAAGGCTTTTCCACTGGTAGCTCCATAAAGTGCTACGTTACCAATGATGATGTTTTCATCCTGTTTAAAGGTGGAGCCTGCCGGTGGGTATACCACTAATTTTCCGCCGGAAAGTCCTTTTCCAAAGTAGTCATTACTGTCGCCGACCAATTCTAAGGTCAGTCCTTTTGGTATAAATGCTCCAAAGCTCTGTCCGCCGGCTCCCTTACATTTTACAATGAAGGTATCTTCCTCTAAGGTATCCTGATATTTCTTTGTAATCTCGGAACCAAAGATGGTACCAAAGGAACGGTCAGTATTAGTCAGTTCCACATCGATGCTGCGTTTCTGCCTGGTGTCGAGTGCTGTCTTTAACTGCTTCATCAAAATACGCTCATCGGCTGTTTTTTCTAATTCAAAGTCATATACCTGTTTCGGGTCAAAGGTTACCTTCTGTTTTGGTCCTGCAAACGGGTTATTTAATATAGAAGATAAATCTACTTTCTGCTCTCTTTCATCGAGTCCTTCGCGAACCTTAAGCAGATCAGAACGTCCTACTAACTCATCTACGGTACGGACACCGAGTTTTGCCATATATTCACGAAGTTCTTCTGCAATAAAGTGCATGAAGTTGATGACATATTCCGGTTTTCCTTTAAAACGTTTACGAAGCTCCGGATTCTGTGTTGCGATTCCGACCGGACAGGTATCTAAGTTGCAGACACGCATCATCACACATCCCATGGTTACCAGTGGTGCGGTGGCAAATCCAAACTCTTCTGCTCCAAGAAGTGCTGCAATGGCAACGTCTCTTCCTGTCATCAGTTTTCCGTCTGTCTCGATTCTGACTTTATTTCTCAGTCCGTTCATAATTAAGGTCTGATGTGTTTCCGCAAGACCCAACTCCCAAGGAAGTCCTGCATTATGGATAGAACTGCTTGGTGCTGCTCCGGTACCACCGTCATAACCGGAGATCAGGATGACCTGTGCTCCTGCTTTTGCTACGCCGGCTGCTACTGTTCCCACACCTGCCTCAGATACTAATTTTACGGAAATACGGGCATCAGTATTTGCATTTTTTAAATCAAAGATCAACTGCTCTAAATCCTCAATCGAATAGATATCATGGTGCGGTGGCGGTGAGATCAGACTCACACCCGGTGTAGAATGTCTGGTCTTTGCGATCCAAGGATACACTTTTCCTGCCGGAAGGTGTCCACCTTCCCCCGGTTTTGCTCCCTGCGCCATTTTAATCTGGATCTCTTTTGCACTGACTAAGTAACGGCTGGTAACTCCGAATCTTCCGGATGCTACCTGTTTGATCGCTGAGCATCGGTTGCGTCCGTCTTTTCCGATCTCAAGTCTGTCAAGACTCTCACCACCCTCACCGGAGTTAGATTTTCCATGAAGGGTATTCATTGCAATCGCAAGTGTCTCATGTGCCTCCTGTGAAATGGAACCATAGGACATCGCACCTGTTTTAAATCTTGTGACAATGGATTCCACGCTTTCTACTTCTTCGATCGGAATCCCTTTTTTCGGATAGTTGAAATCCATAAGGCCACGGATGTTTAAAGCTCTCTTTTCACCATCTAACAGTTTGGAATACTGTTTGAACAAGTTATAATCTCCACGTCTTGTAGACTCCTGTAACAGATGGATTGTCTGCGGATTGTACAAATGCTCTTCTGCTCCGCTTCTCATCTTGTGGCGTCCCTTGGAGTCTAAGGACATATCGGTTGCCAGTCCCAACGGATCATATGCCTCGGAATGCAGAATATCTACAGCTTTTGCGATATCCTCTAATGTGATACCTCCGATACGACTGACCGTATTTGTGAAGTATTTATCAATAACCTCTGAATCTATTCCGATCGCCTCAAAGATTTTAGAACCCTGATATGACTGGATCGTGGAAATTCCCATCTTCGATGCAATCTTAACGATTCCATGGATGACTGCATTGTTGTAATCATCGATTGCTGCATAGTAATCTTTATCTAACATATGCTCATCGATGAGATTTTTAATGGTATCCTGTACTAAATACGGATTGATCGCACAGGCTCCATATCCGAGCAATGTTGCAAAATGGTGTACCTCTCTTGGTTCGCCGGACTCTAAGATAACAGCAAGGCTGGTTCTCTTCTTTGTCTCAACTAAATGCTGGTTCAAACCTGCTACGGCAAGCAGTGATGGAATTGCCACATGGTTCTCATCCACACCACGGTCGGAAAGGATCAGGATATTTGCTCCGTCTTTATGTGCACGGTCTGCTTCTACAAAGAGATGGTCTAAGGCTTTTTGCAGGCTGGTGTTTTTATAGTAAACAATCGGCAGCGTTACTACCTTAAATCCTTCACGTTTCATGGAACGGATTTTCATTAAATCCGTATTGGTCAGGATTGGGTTGTGTATCTTTAATACCTGACAGTTGATTGCATTTTCCTCTAAGAGGTTGCCGTCTTTTCCGATATAAGTGGTAGTGGAAGTTACCACTTCCTCACGGATGCAGTCGATTGGCGGGTTTGTAACCTGTGCAAACAGCTGTTTAAAATAGTTGAACAGTGGCTGCTGGTCTTTGGACAATACCGGTATCGGTGAGTCAATTCCCATTGCCGCAATGGATTCTGCTCCGTTTCTTGCCATCGGCAAAATGGTATCTTTGGTAGATTCATAGGTATAACCAAAGGCTTTCTGCAATCGGTTCAAATCCTCGCCTCTGTGCTCAATGACACGCTCATTCGGAATCTTTAAGTCTTTTAATTCCACTAAGTTCCGGTCTAACCATTCACCATACGGCTGCATATTTGCGTAACTGTCTTTTAACTCATTATCGTCAATGACCTCACCCTTGACGGTGTCAACTAAAAGCATTTTTCCCGGACGAAGTCTCTCTTTAACTTTGATACGCTCCGGCTCAATCTCTAAGACACCGACCTCGGAGGACAGGATCAGATAATCATCCGTTGTGATATAGTATCTCGATGGGCGGAGTCCGTTACGGTCTAAAACCGCTCCCATGATATCGCCATCAGAAAACAAAATGGATGCCGGTCCGTCCCACGGTTCCATCATCGTCGCATAATACTGGTAAAAATCTTTTTTCTTCTGACTCATAATGCTGTTATTTGCCCATGGCTCCGGTATCGTAATCATAACAGCAAGTGGTAAGTCCATTCCGCTCATTACGAGAAATTCTAATGTATTATCTAACATCGCGGAGTCAGAACCTGCGGTATTGACTACCGGAAGGACTTTTTGCAGCTCTCCTTTTAAATGTTCGGATTCCATAGTCTCCTCACGGGCTAACATCTTATCGGCATTTCCGCGGATCGTATTGATCTCTCCGTTATGTACGATAAAACGGTTTGGATGTGCTCTCTCCCAGCTTGGATTGGTGTTCGTGGAGAAACGTGAATGTACGGTTGCAATTGCAGATTCGTAATCCTTATCCTGCAGATCTTTAAAAAACAAACGAAGCTGCTCTACTAAGAACATTCCCTTGTAAACAATCGTTCTGCTTGAGAATGATACCACATAGGTGTTGTCATTACTCTGTTCAAACACACGTCTTGCAACATAGAGCTTTCTGTCAAAATCAATTCCCTTTGGACAGTCCTTGGGTCTTTTTACAAATCCCTGCATAATATACGGCATACAGTCAATTGCTTTTTGTCCTAATGTCGTCGGGTCCGTCGGCACTTCTCTCCAGCCTAAGAACTCCATGCCCTCTTTTTCTACAATGACCTCAAACATTTTCTTTGCCTGATTCCGTTTCAGCTCTTCCTGCGGGAAGAAAAACATTCCGATTCCGTAATCTCTCTCTTCTCCTAAGCGGATTCCTAACGGTTCACACGTTTTTTTGAAAAACTTATGGGAAATCTGAAGAAGGATTCCTACACCGTCTCCGGTCTTACCTTCCGCATCTTTACCTGCTCTGTGCTTTAAATTCTCTACAATCTTCAATGCATTTTCTACGGTCTCATGTGTCTTGATACCTTTGATATTCACGACAGAACCGATTCCGCAGTTATCATGTTCAAATCTCGGATCATATAAACCCTGTGCTTTGGCGTTACTCTCATTTACCTGTGTTCTCATACGTCATCCTTTCTGCGTTCCTCTGCTTCGTGTACGCTGTGTCGTTCTTAATAACTAGGATACACCTATTTTTTTTGCGTGTAAATAGTTTTTTTCTTTATATTATCTGATAATTTGACTATTATTTATTTTTGTATTTATTATCTGATAATATAGCATTGTTTTTCGTTTGATATTTTGTATTTGGAACAATTTAGTAATGATCTTGTTGAAAGTTTTTTGTGATCACGTTGGTTGAATCGTGGAGTTTTTTAGAATTGTGTCAGAATTGTTTGTCATTAAAAACAAAAATGAAGCCATATATAAATGGCTCCATTCCATATAGATACAATATTTTGTTTCATTACTGCATATCCATATTGGCAAGCTGCTTCATCTGATCTCGCTTACCATAAATAATTGCGATTACCTGTACTTTATTGCTTCCATCTGTTCTAACGCCTGTCTGGTAACTTTTACTTCATATTTCTTCATACTATATCTCTGCTTTCAGTTGTTCAAAAGCCTCCTCCACCGAAACAGAGTCGTCCTTCTTCGCCTGCATAAAATCGTTTTGCATCATAGTATCAAATTCCGCTTTTGTTAATGAATCTCTTGTCGCAAGAGTGTCGGGAATATCTAGCGAAAATGGTACGCCTCCCCTCATAATGACCTGTCTGTATGCCATATCAATAAATACAGATACGGGAATACCAAGTCTTTCTAATATTTCCTCTGCCTGTTCTTTTATATTCGGCTGAATGCGTGCTGTTACATTTGCTGTTTTTACTGCCATAGTTCACACCTCCTTGTTTATTATAGTGTACCACCTTGTATTGCGTTTTACAATACAATTATTTCAACCCACACAATGCATACAACTCTTCTATACACTGCGACTTATATTCCATGTATTTATCTATATCCTCCGGAAACAGTTGTGCTGCCCTCTCTTTGACTTCACTATACTTTTTCACTTCTGCCGGATGATTCCTAAGAAACTCTCGAAATGTGATATGCCGGTACAATTCTTTGGAATTTTGCGGGCATACATACAGGTGGTGCGTCTGCAAATGCGGCTTATCCAAATAACGAAACGCCTCCCTGTCTTTGATTCCAAGGTTTCCTTCATGGATATAGCCAATGGCCTGTAGTCCTCTGACAACATCCTCAAAGACCGAATAATCTTTGATAACGATATCCAGATCAATGCATGGTTTTGCTGAAAGTCCTTCTACCGAAGTGCTCCCTACATGTTCGATTCCAAGGATCAGATCACCGATCGCACTTTGGATCTCCTTTTTTATATCTTCAAAGTCCATTTTCCATTTTTTATCATAGGGCTTCACGACCACATGTGTTGTTCTCATTTTTTTATCCTCATAAAATGCATCAAAGCGAAGTGCTACACAAAGTTTTCTTCGCTGCATTTGCTTCTGTTTTTTTCATATGTAAAAAATATACCACAAAAATCGCTCCACCTGTAAATATCCAGGAAGAAATGTACACATTCATCAACATATCATAGGTTGGAACCATTTTAAATACCGTAACCATCCAGATCATCCGAAATACTACGGTTCCTAAAATCGTGATAATGGACGGTTCTATGGATTTTCCCATTCCTCTTAGCGATGCACTGCCCACTTCATAGGTAGCCGTTACACCTTCTAGCAGACACACATGATGCATCCTTATGATCCCATAGACAGCTACCGCTGCGCTCGTCGTATAAATACTTACGAAAAAATCATCCCATATGATAAATATGATGCTTAAGATTTCTGTAAAACCGATCCCAAACAGCATACAGAGTCCAAAAATCTTTTTGCATCGTTTCAGATTTCCGGCTCCGTAGTTCTGGCTGGTAAATGTTACTGCTGCCTGTGCAAAAGCTGCTGCAATATCATAAGTAAAATATTCAAAATTCAATGCCAGTGATGAACCCGCAATGGCATCTTCTCCAAAGGAGTTGATCCCACTTTGTATAAACACATTAGAAATAGAAAAAATCGCTCCCTGTATTCCTGCCGGGATTCCGATCACCAGCACCTTTTTCAAATCTTCTTTCTCTATATGCAACCTCTGTGGTCTGAATTGAAATTCATCCTCTCTGCGGTATAAATAAATCAATACCAGCCCCGCACTCAGGATATTGGATATTACCGTGGCAATGGCGACCCCTGCCACCCCGAGTTTGAAATAAATGACTAAGATCAGATTCAATATTACATTGACAGTTCCCGATAAGATCAGATAGTACATCGGTCTTCTGGTGTCACCAAAACTTCTTAAGACAGCAGAACCAAAATTGTAGATCATCATAAACGGTATACCGATAAAATAGATTCTGATATATAAAAGTGCTTCATTCATCACGCTTTTCGGTGTACCCGACACCTCCAGTATCGGTTTTGCAGACAGCATTCCCAATCCCATTAAAATAACTCCTGCTATCAGTCCGAATGCCATGATCGTGTGCAGCATCCTGTTGATCTTATCTCTTCGTTTCTGTCCGATCAGATTTGCTAACACTGCATTCGGTCCTACGGAAAATCCCACGATCAGGTTTACAAAAATACCAACTAACGCTACACAACTTCCTACTGCTGCTAATGCCCTGTCTCCTGCAAATCTTCCAACTACAGCTACATCCGCCGAATTGAATAGCTGCTGTAAAATACTGCTAAATGCCAGTGGTATGGAAAATAGGATCAGTTTTCCTGCCAGACCTCCATTTAGCATATCCATTTCTTTTGTTTTTTTCGTTGTTTCCATGACTTTTACGTCTCTCCTGACATTCTATTATTTATTATCTTTCTGTTTTCCAGACAGTATTGTACCACAGAATCTGAAATTTGAAATAGGAAAAAACGCTTCACTTTCCGTAAAGCGTTTTTTCAATAAGCACTCTTTCAGGCACTCTTTTTATTATTCTAATCAAAATCCACATCTGCATTCGTTTTCATATGCTCTGGATTTGCAGTTTTTGGAAGTGATGCGGTTCCAAGTTGGATCGTATATCTTATGCAAAGCTGCGGAACTGTCACACCATACTTATCAGCCATCGCTTTTATTTCCGGCTTCATACGCTTCTTCTAACGCTCTCCAGGCTTCCCTGTTTCCTTCTTCATATCTTTTCCTGATTACAAACTGCATCTCGTTCCTTTCGAGGATGACCATGAAGGGATTTTATCTGAAATTGAAAAACTTGGAGAAAAATTTGATTTTCTGATCGGTGTCTGTGATTCGAAGGCATGGCTTTCCCTGTGCCGTTTTTTACCGCTTGGAAGGTATCAGAAAATGATCGCCGTATCAAGGGAGCATCCCCTTGCCTCGAAAAACTGCATTGAAATCAAGGATCTGTATGGCGAAACACTGATGATGGTTTGCCGCGGTGATTCAGGTGTCAATGATTTTATAAGAAATGATTTAGAAAAGAACCACCCGCTGATCCACATTGAAGATACCCAGCAATTTTACGACCTGTCGGTGTTTAACCGCTGTGCCGAGACAGGAAATGTCCTGCTCACCATCGAATGCTGGCAGGATGTCCATCCGGGTTTAGTAACGATTCCGGTCAACTGGCATTACAGCATTCCTTATGGTCTGCTGTACAGTAACCATGCTCCTGAGGATGTTTTGCGGTTTGTGGAGACAGTCGAAAGGCTGGGGCAGGGAGAGTAGGTTTCATTACAAACTACTGTATAAAAACTACTCTCCTGCTGCTATGGTTTCAATGCCGTAATTGGAACAACATAGACCCCATCCGGTCTCTTATACGCCATATTAGACATTCCACATATAACACATAAAAGTTTAGGTGGCGTATCTCCTTCTTTTTCCATAATTAACTTTAGTTTTAATAATTCTTCTGCAGCAGCATCTATCTGGTTCGCTCCTAATTTTATTTCAAATGCTCCCCAGGTACCATCCGGAAATTCAACAATCGCATCTGCTTCATTCCCTCTTTCATCTCTGAAATGAAACAACTTTGCATCATGATATTCGGCATATATTTTTAAATCATGTTCACACAAGCTCTCAAAGATAAATCCAAACGTATTCAAATCATTCAACAGCATCTTTGGTGTAGCACCCAATGCTGCCACTGCCAAAGAAGGATCTGTAAAATGTCTTTTTGCAGATTTTAAAATTCTTCTTGATGACCGAAGATTTGTATTATATGCCGGCTGATCATCCAAAATAAACAAACGTTGAAAAATATCCAAATAATCAGATATTGTATCACGGTCAATCTCTATTTCATCCTTTGCTCCCATATCTTTTCGGAGTGTACTATTACCTGCTAAGGTACTTTCATTTCTACCCAATGAATGCAATAATGACCATACTTTGCGTGAATCTCTCTTTACACCGTCCACACTAAACATATCATCGTCAACAATTGTTTTAAGATATTCTTTTGCCAACTTTCCACAGGTTTTCTCCGGTGTTTCTAAATTTCCCGGCCATCCGCCTCTTACCGCATAGTAGATCAAACGTTCCAGTGTAACCTCTCCCGTGATTTTATTTTCTATGTTATCACAGAACAAATCTTTTAATGACACCTCTCCGGTAGAATCCCCGGTTTCATATAAAGACATGGTATTCATCCTGACTTTACTGATTCTTGCCGTTCCACTATGCATAATCCCCTTATGGTTTGGTGTTGCAGAACCGGTTAAAATATACTTTCCTTTTCTGCTGTCTTTATCAACTTCAAAACGGACAGCATCCCAAAGCGACGGAACCTCCTGCCATTCATCTATCAAACGCGGTAAATCTCCTTTTAATACTAAATCAGGACTGATCTGTGCCATTGTCCTCGTTTGGAAATTATTTTCCGGATTTCCTACAAAGGCTGCACTCTTAGCCCTGCTTCTAGCCGTCCAGGTTTTACCGCAATATTTCGGTCCTTCAATACAAACTGCTCCAAAGGTTTGCATATATTCATCAAATTGTTTTTCCACTAGTCTGGATTTATAACCCTCCGGTGTAAGCATAAGTCTGCACCTCCTGATTCTGTATCATTATATCTTTCTATTTCTGATTTTGTCAATTCTATTCCGCACTTTTCATAATTTCTATTCCGCACTTTTCATAATTTCTATTCCGCACTTTTCGCAATTTTCATTCCGCATTTTACTACTTAGTCTTATCCTTTTACCGATTTTTATGCAAATACCTGTTAAGTACTTTCATATAGGATTCATTATCGCTTCTGTTAAGAGCCCGATTAAAAATAATATTATATTGTGCACTGGAAAGTCCGAACAAGTGTATTTTGTCTTGCACTGACATTTCTGTTCCATAAATATCTAACAAGTGTTTATTTTATTGCATGGAAAATTCATTCAGGGTTCTTCGGATAGAGAACCTTATGATATCTTCTTTACACTCGTAGTTTCGATGAAAAGTAGATCTTGCGATTCCTGCTTTTTTCACCAACTCACTAATAGATATTTCCGAAAAATTTTTTGTTTCAATGAGAGATGCAAGTGCTGTTTCTAACGATTCAATTACAATTTGTATTGTAAAAATTAGAGAACAACAGTGTGCTTCGCCCGAATGGCTTTTGCTCTATAGAAAACACAATTTTCACACTTTAACGTAACACGGTATTTCCTATAACGTAAAAAACGCCGGTTCTGCGAATACAGTGCCGGCGTAAGTTACCTCTACCCAAAATAAGGGATCACTAATTGATACAAAAATGCTATGATCACGGATAGTCCCAGCTCCGCAACAAACTCTTTTGGTTTTCAACACATGATAATCACACCAATGATCCATGTGATAACCTCCATAAAATGAAACACATAAAATCCCTGTGTAATACAAAATGCCTGAGCAAATAATACGCCAAGGATCACAACGGATATCAGAATCGCAATGATCCCTTCACCTTTTGCATACCAACATATATATGCCATAAAAAACGATGCAAAAGACATGAATATCCATATCCTCATATACGTCCTTGGCAGGAAACCTAAAACACAATTACAATAGAGGTAATACCCTGCCAACATACTGATAAAAAACAGAAAAGTATTAACGGATGCTCTTAATGGAGATTTGGAATACACAGAAATAATGGTCGCCAATAAAATCCATATTGCCAGGCGTCCAAAATAATTTCCGATATCCAGTTGTTGCATCCACACCGGAAACAGATTATCGGAAGAACCATCCATCCATTTTTGTAATACTCCAAGGGCAAAGCCCAACAGGACCACCCCTGTTGTTGCTATGATTTGTTTTGGGAGTGATTGCCGTTGTGCTGTCCTGACTTTTTCCAAAAATTGTTTCATTTTACCTCCGTAAATCCTGATTGGGATTTTCCTGTTTTCCCTTGTGCATATCGTCCCACAGGACATTCTAAAATCGGATAATGGAAAATACAGATCAAGGAAATAATATAAACCAATATAGCACAAAATGAAACTGATATGATGGACTATATGTAATGCTTTTTTAACATTTAATACTCATTAAATCAGGGACAGGATAACCCTTTTGAGTTATTCTGTCCCTGATTCCTATAGTGTTGCACAATCCATTATTATTTTCTCACACATATCATATCCCAGCTCAGAGCTGTTCAAAGACAACGTATAATTGCCTGCCATTCCCCACTTCCGGTCTGTGTAAAAACGATAATTTGTCATACGTCTTTTATCAATATCTACCATCATTTTCAGGGCATGCGCTTCCGTAACATTATATAATTTACATATTCGCTTTACTTTTTCTGCCTTATCGCCATGTATAAATACATTTAACACATCATCTCTGTCATTTAAGATAAAATCTGCATTCCGCCCTATGATCACACAGCTTTCTTTTTCTGCGATTTCCAAAATCACTTTTCGCTGCACTTCATATACCATATCTTCCACCGATTTTCCTGTAATATCGCGTCCGGCAAAAGCATATGCGAACAATCCTTTCTTTGGAGATAATTCCGCATTTTCCTGAATGTATTCCGGTGAAAATCCCGACTTTTCTGCAATCTGTCCGATGATATCCCTGTCATAGTATTTCATTCCCAGTTTCTTTGCCACTTCTTCGCCGATAAAACGACCGCCGCTCCCGAACTCTCTGCTGATTGTAATGATTTTCTTTGACATCGATGTTTCCTCCTAACCTAAATTTTCCACTTTATTTTTTCTGATCCTCTTTAAAAATACATATCCCACCAGACAAGCCACAATTTCTGTTATCGGAAATGCCCACCAAATCAGGGAAACTCCCATCTGACCGTTTCTGACAAACACAGAGAATATTCCTGCCAATGGTAATATGAGCACAAGCTGTCTGAGCAGTGAGATCACAAGTGACTCCATGCCACCGTCTAACGCCTGATAGATTCCCTGATATGCCACATTGATTCCTGCAAAAATGAAACTGATAGAAATAATTCTCATTGCTCCAATAAAATACGCTCTGGACGGTCCGGCATTAAACAGTGTCGCAAATGCTCCCGGAAAAACTTCTGTAATAATAATTCCAAAGATCATCAGGACTGCTGTATAGATAAGACCGTATTTGATTCCGTCCCTGATCCGTTTTTTACTTCCCATTCCGTAGGCAAACGCAATGATCGGTGTGATCGCATCTCGTAGTCCGAATGCTAAGAACAGTACAAACTGCTGCACTTTATAGAACAGTCCGTATGCAGTCTGTGCGGATGGAGTGAACTTTAAGATCAGATTCATCACATATACCATGATAGACATAAGAGCCTGTGCGATGATCGCCGGAAGACCGATCGCATAGATTTCTTTTATAATTCCGGTATCCGGTTTCATGTACTTCGCTCCATGCTCAAATTCCTTATTTAATTTTACATGGAAAATCCATAATAATACTGCCGATGCAACCTGACCGATGACCGTTGCATACGCTGCACCTTCCACTCCCATTTCCGGAACCGGACCGATACCATAGATCATAATCGGATCAAGGATAATATTTACTACTGCTCCCACGACCTGACCGATGGTAGAATAAAGCGAACGCCCTGTTGCCTGTAATAGCTTTTCAAATAAAGAAAAGAAAATAATTCCAAAAGAAA
>OIWM01002611.1_pt1 | contig 14597 bp, 14 predicted proteins | sample 1587451 | NCBI WGS metagenome assembly OIWM01 (sample SAMEA3888907, study PRJEB22519) | human gut metagenome | biome: human gut; feature: human-associated habitat; material: faeces | place: Denmark | collected 2011
CTTAGATTATCCAAGAATTACGGTGTATCATAATTCCTGTTGTCATTGTGTTGTCACGAAGATAGGTTGGTGCGGGATCAAGCTATATAGATATTATAGCGCTGTGCTCTTTGAATTGCAATACCACTTTTCAAAATTTACACGCAACATTTTCAAAAAGCGTGCAAAACATATTGATTTTTGAGGGCCTGGGCATTATAATATAAACACGCATAATGCAAATATTGCGTGCAGAAAGTTGGTGACAGGTTGAGTAAGTACGATATCGTTAACGAAGTTTTTGATGCCATCGGAGAAATTGCAAGGAAATCAGATTTTATTTCTGCCGGACTCAAAGACCAAGATGTATATGCGCTTTGTAAGCAGGGCTATCTCGAGCGTGTGAAAAAAGGGTATTACAAGCTGGCTGTCGGGGACGAGCCCAAAGAGGAGCTTATCCTTTCGAAACTGATGACGTACGGGGTCATCTGCGTTGAATCAGCTCTATTCTACTACGGCTATAGCGACTTTGCGCCCAGAGAATGGTCAATTGCCGTTCCACGCTCTTATTCCAGAACGGTGAAGGCGATTCAGACGGAAGTACCGGTGAAAGCGTATTATGTGCAGAATCCGATGTATCACCTGGGGGAAACAACTGGCACCTTCAACGGTGTAAAACTTCCGGTCTATGACCGTGAGCGTACCATCTGCGACTGTTTCAAGTACCGCACGAAGCTGGATAACGAGATATTCAACAAAGCCGTCAATGCTTATGTGGCGGATGAAAAGAAAAACCTTGCCAACCTTTCCAAATACGCAAAGGAAATGGGTGTTTATAAGAAAATGATGAGTGTGATGGAGGTGCTGCTGAATGGCTGACGTGGCTGCATCCGTGCTTGCACGGCTCAAAAACAAAGCCGCAAAAAGCGGCAGAAGCTATCAGCTCTGCTTGCAGCTTTTCTGCCAGGAAGAGTTCCTGCGCCGACTGGAAAAGTCAAAATATGCGGAAAACTTGGTTCTCAAAGGCGGACTGTTCCTCTACTCCCTCACGGATTTCGATAGCCGTGTTACGGCTGATGTGGATTTTCTGCTCAGAAAGATGCCCAATACACCGGAACAGCTCCAGGCGATATTGGAGGAGATCATTGCAACCGAAACAGGCAACGATTTTATCACATTTGAAATCAAAAATGTGGCTCCCATTGCTGTGGCAAAGAAGTACGCCGGTATTGGTGCTTCCCTCGTAGCAAGGATAAAGAACACAAAAACTCCTTTTGGCATTGATTTCGGTGTGGGGGATATCATCGTGCCGAGGCAGGAAAAGCGGAAGATACCAACGCAGCTTGACGGTTTTGAGGCGCCGACGGTCAATACCTATTCGCTGGAAACGACCGTTGCCGAGAAGCTGGATGCAATTTTCAGCCTGATGGAATTTTCCAGTCGGATGAAGGATTATTACGATCTCTATTATCTTGCAAACAAGTTCGATTTCAACGGTGCAACGCTGACGGAAGCACTGAAAAAGACCTTTGAAAACCGTGGACACAAGTTCACGGTGGAGCAGTTTGAGCAGGTCATGGCCTTTGGCAGCGACGATGCAATGCAGAAAAAGTGGAAAGCCTTCTGCCGGAAGATTGACACAAAGACCGATGATTTCAGCACAGTTCTGAGAACGATAGGTGATTTTTTAGAGATTCCATATAAAACTGCAACAGAAGACAACCGTGCAAAAGAGGAGAAATAAAATACGGGAAATGAAACGGTATTACCTTAATTGTTTGATATATGCTGCATCCGTAATACAGATTTGTTTCGCGAAAAAAACAGGTCCTATTGCGTAGCTGCGGTTCAATTCCTAAGGACGCAAAAGTCAAATTGAAAGAGGAGCATTCACTATGAGGACCATAGATAATATCAACAAACACTATGTTGAAGTAAAACAGGAATTGGAGATTTTTCGCTCCTATGGTGAAACTATCTCAGATGAACTGAATAATTTTTCTGTAGATGCCAAGAGTCGCTTCCTTCGCACTATGGAGCATCTGGCAAACCTTATTTCCGAAGCAGATTGCAGTAAGCATACTTTTCTTTCGGATGCTATTGCAGTAGCAATGCAATACAAGAGCTGCATATATGCAATTGCTGAGTACCAAACAGCTTTATTGAATATGAGCAAAGGAGATCGGAATTCTAATAGTGCAATCGTAATTGCCAACGCGAATACTGTAAAAACAGCACAAAAGAACTTTGATCTGGCCAATGAAAAGTTCCAACAGGAGTATCATGCTCCAATTAAAAATCTCGATATGCTGAACAGTATCCTACTTAATAGTATTCGAACCGCTATTTTGTCTCTTGAACAGACTTTAAGAATGTTACAAGATGAAGCGCGAGACGTTTTGGCAAAGGAATGCAGTATCGAGCTGCGACCCGGAACGGCAGTTCATTCTGCGGAAATGTTGCCTACAGAGATGCTTGTTGCTCGCTATGCCGTGAGTGGTGCCCCTTACATTGTTTTAAGAGACATTGGTGTTACCTCCAATTATGCCAATATCCTTCATAACTTGAGAGAACAGGGCAACATTCTGGTCAAGACCAGCTTTGAAAGTATGGCAGACGATGCAATTGATGCTTTTGTAGTTGCGTATGTACTGAGAAGTCTTGAGACTTTCCCGTTGGGTGCACTGAATGTCCACATCATTGACAATAATGCCAGTTTCCTTTATACGCGACTCTGTAACAGCTTCCAGACAGAAAACGCAGGTGAGGCCGCTGGAAAGGTTGTTCAGCTACACTCTTCTATGGAACTCCTTAAAACCTTCCAGGATGTAGTCTGTGCAGATATTTTCAAAAAGACTTCTGCGAGTTGTCCCGATCTGTATTCAGTCTATGAAAATGATCAGACGGATGCGTTCCACCTGATTGTCCTCCGTGATGGATTGGTGAATGGAAATGGCTATGGCTCATCCGAGATTCTTGATGCTGTTAGTGCGCTTACCAAAATTAATGGTATGGGACATCGTTGCGGTGTCCGTTTCCTAATCATTGATGATAGCGCCTCCTTTGAGAAAGCAATCAACGATAAAATCAAATTTACTCTTGGAAATATCCAAAAGAACTGCGCCCTTCAACTTGAATATTCCAACGGTCGGTTCTCCAGCGGAGAAAAACTAGTTGAGACACTCCGCATCGTGGGTGATTTGGATGGCTTTGTTCAGACTCGCTCCCAGGAAATCGCCAGTATGCTGTCCTCTAAGGAAGGGACTTATGTATCTCTGGATGAAGTGGCAGATCTTGATTGCGCTGCATCAAATGAAAGCATCATGTACATTCCTGTCGGGAAGTCCGGCACTGAAGCTGTTCAGCTTCCGCTGAGCTGTAAGGACGACAACGGAACCGTTGCCGGTCAGTGCATTGGATATATGGCAATTGGTCAAAGTGGTTCCGGTAAATCTTCGTTCTTCCACAGTGTCGTTCTGAACGGTTGCTTGAAATATTCACCGAAGGATCTGCAGTTCTGGCTACTGGATTTCAAATATGGTGGAGCCTCGTCCAAGTATATTAAATCCGGCTTGCCGCACATTCGGATTATCGCAGAGAACAACCGTATTGATGATGCGCTGTGTTTATTCCAGATGATTTCCGAAGAAATGGATCGCAGAAACCGCGCCTTCAACCAGAATTTTGTCGATAATATCGTTGACTACAATAGAATTGCTGCGAACTCTCCGACAATGGAGTATTTCCCCAGAGTCGTCATCGCAATCGACGAAGTCCAAGAGATTTTCAGAGAAGACAATGCTGCTGTGTTACAGAAGCTGATTTCTTCTATTTCCGTCCGTATGAGATCTGCAGGTATGCACTTCATCATGGTTGCTCAAAATCTGTGCGAGGGCAAGGCTTATATGCTGAAAGAAGCATTTTTGCCGAGTGTAACGGGCAGAATTTGTTTCCGTGTGGCTCAGAATATTCCCAGAGATTCCGGCTTCTCTGAGGACTTCTCTCAGCGCAAGCAGGAGATCTCCGAGCTCAAGACCGGCGAAGCCTATGTATCCTACGGCAAGGGAACCATTCGCAAGGTCAAGATGGCATATGCTTCTCCTGAAGATATGACCGGAAAGTATTTCACTAAAATTCGTGCCAAATATCCGGACTTCACAGATATGAAGCCGCTTGTTATCGGTTCCAAACAAAGACTTTCCGCACAGCACGTGCTGCAGAAATCTACCACTACATATTTCAATGAGATCTCCGCGCTCAAGCCTATTAATGGAATCTTCGGGGTTATTATTGGTGAAGACGCATACAGAATGGAACCCTTGCAGATTCACTTTTCTCAGTATGAGAACTCCGCTGTAATGCTGCTTGGAAACCATAAGGAAATCAGTTCTTCGCTCTGTACCTCCATCGCTGGTTCTTTGGCGCGTCAAGGCGCTCGAATCCACCTGTTCAACGGAGATAAGTCGAAGATTCAGGATGGATATGAATCCTTCCAGCATCCGTTCATGTACTTCTGCCAGAACATTGCTGCAACAAGGCCAAATGCGAAGAATTACAAGCTGAGTGAGTTTAGTGATGTCGTTAAAACACTTTACATTGAGTATCTGCGCAGACGGAATGAGGTCCAAAAGTCAGAGGATGACGCACCTGCATTTGATGCAGAGTTCTTAGTCATCAATGATCTGTTTGGAATTGAAAGCTTTGTTAGCAACGAAATGATTGAGAGCACCGCTGCTAATGCTCCTGCAGCACAGGCAAATAGATTAGATATGCTTGCCTCTCGTATGGTGTCCAGTTCTACACAGGGCGGATATCAATTCCGAGAGAACATCCAGACAATCATCAGTACCCTCGTCAGAAGTGGATACCGGTACAATATTCATATAGTCCTGGCAATAAAGGGAGATCCTTCTACTTGGCGCAATTCCAGAATTGTATCCGAAGTCAATAACATTGTAATGTTTAATTCGACTCAATTTGCCGATCAGATTGAGAACTCCTACTATTTGAAGGAAATGCTTAGAAACATCGCAAATGAAAACGGAGACGAAACCATGGCAGTTTGGGCAGGCAAGCGTAGCTTTAGTAAGATCCGGCCTATCATTTACAAACTGTCTGATCCGACCGAACGCGAGTTAATCGACGCTCTAATCAAAGGAGTATGACCATGAGAAAGTTATACGAAAACATTGAGGATATTTACATCAAAGGAAGTCCTGCTGAACTGACTTCCATTATCACCGCTATGGATATATCCCTTCAGAACATTTCTGAAGGGACCGAGCAGCTTGCTGCAAAGTTGGTTAAATACAGCGACTCTAACAAGGGGACTCAGTATGAACGAATCATAGCAAAACTTCTTGTGTTGAGAGATGTTCTGTACCAAGCGTCTGTCGATCTAAACGGAATGCAGAATGAAATTGTTGCGTACCAGAACAAAATTTTCCGCTACGAAGACATGCCAGAACTCGCTTCTGCTCCCAACCCGCATATGGTACAGCGAATCAACATCCGCGTTGAGGTGTCCCAGGTGCAATTCAACCTTGCCGAAATGATGTCTGTATCAGCCGAGTTGCGGAATTATAGCGAAGCAATCATCTACCATACACAAAATCTATTGGACAGCAAAGAGCAGGTGGCTACAATCTGGCTTGATTCTCAGTACACCATTTTTGCGCAGTTTATCGATGATGTGTGCAAAGAAATCATTGATGCACTGAAGTCCTTTGATGAGTATGTCCTTGTTCTTGAAGAGAAAATTAAGGAGTTGAGCTAACCATGAGTGTCAAATTTGACGCAGCTGCGGCCAAAAGACTTATAGAACAAATGGACGGATTTTGCTCCGCTATTCAGCGCGAGGCGGTGGATATTCTTGACATTCTGGAGTTATCCGGCGAATGGGAGGATTCTCAGCTTCGCAGATTCCATGACAACATCATGGAGATAAATAAAGACTTAATGTCGGCTCTGCAGATGCAGGACAATTATATGCGGCTCTTTGCGGAAAGAGTAGAAGAACTTAGGAGGTGACACAATGGAATCTAAATATGATGTATGTGTCGATTTCGATACCCTATGTGCCATCGAGGACAAACTTAAAAGGATTGGCAGAAATCTTTCAGATGCAACGGAGAAAATGCTTCTGGCTCTTCAAACAAGCCAAGGATTCCTTGCCGGCAATCAGTTTGAGAAAGCACAGAAAACCACCATGGGATGCGTCGATATTACAGCAAAATCCAATAACAATATCAGAAATGCGCTTACATATATCGATCAACTGAAAGAGTTGATTATGGTTTACAATACCTGCCGATATGAGGAGGGCGGAATATGAAAAATGTCGATCTATCTCCTTTAATCAGCTGTGATTCAACCTATGAGCGCACTTCCACGAATACATCCGAAAAATACAACTGCGCATGGGATGATGCGGTACATGATTCCTTTCAGTGCTTTGTAAATCAAGTTAAAGAGAACGGGCGGAAGCTGCATGACATCAGGACTTCTACCGAGCTTTTGGAAAAGGAAGTAGATGCTCACCATGTAGATGCACTGCAAAGTAAGTCTCTTGCATTGATTAAGGAGGCTGAAGCTCTATGATTACGAAAGCACGAGTATCCTTGGCTGGTGTTACTGCATTCAAAAATTCCGTGACAGATCTGGAAGCAATATCAGCAAAATTTGATAGCGGCATCTGCTGCTTGCGGGATATCCAGTGTGGTATCGATAATCAGATCGTCGTATTGAAAGAAAGCAATGGTGCCCTTGAAAAAGGAAAGGACATTGCAGACAAGAAGATTCGGGAGATCAAGGAGGAACTTTCGCGGTTAGTAGCTCAAAGGGAAAGTATTCAGAGCGATTTGGATGCCGTCGAAAGTGAAATGGCCTCTACACCCTCTTCTTACACTTACACAGATGATGAGGGAAACAGCTACGAAGTTCCGAATCCGGCATATAGCGCATTGTGTGTTAGAGCCTCCGCTTTGGAAAGCGAACTGACCGTTGTCGATGGTCAAATTACTGAGAAACAGATTTGCCTGGATAGAGCGCAGTCTGTTGCCGGAAGAATTGCTGCGCAGATTGACACCAACAATTCGGTAATTTATTCTCTCGAAGAAAAGAAAAGCGATTGTGCCAAAATGATTGCCGATATTGAAGAGATTAAATTCGGCAATACTGTACGATGCTCGAAAGTCTATGAGTTGCTTACGAAAATTGAGCAGATCATTGAGACATACCTTAGCACAGTGATCAGATTCGATAATTCTGTCGCATATAACGGATCGAAAGACATCACCGCAGAACAGCTTGTTGGCATCAATATCAGCATCAATGTTCAGCAGGTAATTGTAAATGAAACCTCTGGCCAAGATTGGGTTGATGATAATGGCAAGGCATATCGTATTGGCGATGATCTGATCAAGGATAACACATTCCAGGTCAATGGATACGAGTACAAGACTGACCATCATGGGCGGCCTATCAGCGCAAGCGGTAAATTGAGCATAAATAAACTTGGTCAGTCGAACCGGCAAATGGATGACTCTATGTCGATTATTGGAAAGGGCGACGAACGGCCTGCAGCGGTTGTAGACGGTGTGCGTGAAGGTGATGACCGTGGACATCTAATCGGTCACCAGTTCAATGGTTCGGACAGAATGGAAAATATGGTGCCCCAGGATTGGCGTATCAACCAGAAAAGCTTTAGAAAGCTTGAAGACAGTCTTGCGGGCCAGGTAGAAACGGGACATGATGTAAGTGTTAGCGTTATTCCTTTCTATGGTGGAGATTCTCGCCGTCCAGACGGGATATTCTATTTCTACAATATCGATGGGGTATCCAATGTAGTTCTGTTCCCCAATGATGTATCGGAGGAAGAAACATGATTGATGTATCTTACGAAAATCTATTTCGGACAATTTATCCTTCGCTCCAAGATGGATGGCAGAAGGTTATAATTCATGCTGCTTTCATTGAAGACAGCTGCATGCTCAAATACTATATCAAGCAGGCTGATGGAACCTATTGCGATTGCTTTGGTATCGATTATGATCAGAGAAAGATTCTTGAAATCCTCGCAAACCTCCATCGTGCCATTGCGGTTGTCCGTGACTCCCTAAATGAAAAGGCCAAGTGGAATGCGATTACCGTAGTAATTGAAGCAGACGGCACATTCAACTCGGACTTCGACTATGATGCGGTTGATTGGAACTCGGCAGAAAGCATAAAGCAATGGACCGACAAGTATCTGAACGATTAAACGAAAGGTGGTGATTGCGATGGCAAGTAAATACGAGCAGTTCATGGATGAGGGCACAAACAAACTGATGGAAGTATTGGCCTCTCCGTCCTTGGATGAAGAAGAAAAAGCAGCGATTGTTGCAGCCTTTTCTGAGGAACTATCAAAGCATATTAGTGATCATGAAGAGATGCCCGATTATGACTTCATGATTAGTTCCATTTCCTTGAATTATGTGGATCGGAAGTTGTCTGCTATTCTTGCGAAAGTGAATCTCTCTGCCCGTGAATTTGATGAGGCACTTGCCTTGTGCAGTCGTCACAGAGTGTTGGTACGCCGGTTCCGTGACAACTCCTGGTTGATTCCCAATCTCGTCTATAAAGATGTAGCCGGATGTGAGGAGCGGCTCCGTTCGCAGATGGAGCAAGATCAATTGTCCAACCAGCTGATCCGTGTTGACCAGCAAATAGATGCAGCCATGGCAAGAGCCGAAAAAGAAATCAGCGTTGTTAGCTGCAATGAGGTCATCGTTCTTTTGGATGAGTTGAGTCGTGTGTTAGATTCTTGCAGCAAGAAAAAGACCCCTTTACCGGCGTTGAAGAATGGCGATACCAAAAAGCTGTACAAGAAGGTTGCATCTTTGCAAGCAAAGGCGACACAAAAAGAAGCTCTTTACCGTGAGATCTCTGATGTGGACAGCAAACTTTTGGCAATTGTTTCTATGATGGATTCTACGCCTATCCAATGGCAGGAAGCCATATCACTTTGCTATACTCTTAAGGGGTATATTGCGGAATGCAAAATGAAAGCTTGGGTTGTACCTTCAATCCGCAGTGGTGAGCCAGATAGTATTCTGACCAAATACACTCATTATCATGCCATGCTTGCACTGGATCAAAGCATCAGCGGTTGTTCGGACTATCTCTCCTCGAAGAAACAATTCACGTTTTTCCAAGACAACTGCTCTCGTCAAGTAAGCAATATTGCAATCTGTCAAAAGAATAATTGGCCTATCCCAGAACTGAGCAATGCAAACCCGACAGCTTTGCTGCAATCCGCAGTCCGGGCAAAGACCAAAAAGGAAAAGGCGCGGAAGCAGAAGCAGAAGCTGATTGCAATTGCGGCTGGGATTATTGCCGTGTTAATTTTGGCTTTGGTTGGTGTAATTAAGAGTCGCGAAGGAAAAATCGCCGTGCCATTCAGCTCATCCTATGCTGTAGGCTGCAACTGCGATGATTTACGGGATGAACTTGAAGCAGCCGGCTTTGCCAACATCAAAATTATCGAGGACGATTCTGGTTGGACGAAAAGTAACGAAGTCGTGAGCATTTCTGTTGACAGCGAAAGCTCCTTCAATAAAGACGGGTACTATGAACCTGATGTGGCAGTAGTGATTACCTGTAGCAGCAAGGGACGTATTGATATTGCAGAATATCTGAAAGATTGGCAAACGCGTCCCTATACTGAAGTAGTCAACGGACTCAAAGCTGCGGGTTTCACTAACATTACGACTTTTCCTGAGAATACTTTCGAGAAGGATGAAGATCAACTGACCACAAAGCTTGTCCTTAACGACAAGGTATATACTAACGGTCATTGTTATTTGCCGGAGGATGCACCGATTGACATCACTTATTTTACTTTAAAAATTACGATGTCTAACGACAATGCATCCTTTATCGGCCAAAATTATGAGAATGTTGTAAACAGCCTTGCCGAGGATGGATTCACAAATGTCCAGACCGAAAAAATAAATACTGGTTGGGCCAAAGGAAATTCTGTAATCGCGGTGACTATCAACAATCAAACTACTTATGACGCAAACAATGCATACTCCCCAGACGTAAAGATTGTTGTAAAATACAGTAGTGATGATCGAATAAATGCGACCACACTTCTGAATGGTTGGAACGGCAAAAATTATTCCGATCTTCAGCGCACCCTTTGTGCTGCAGGATTGACCAATATTACCGCTACGGCCACTGAAACGGAATCCAAGAGCCAAAATCAGTTGGTTGCAAGCATCAGTTTGAACGGGCAGTCTTTCACCGGCGGTGACTGTTTCATCCAGAAAAATGCACCAATCCAGATCAAATACTATATGCTCATGATTGATATTGAGGACGGGGCCAAGGACTACGAGAGCCGAAACTATCAGGAAGTTGTTGCCAAACTGGCATCTTTGGGATTCGCTAATATTACTCTCAAGCGGGCAAATGATTTGGTGACAGGCTGGCTTACAAAAGAAGGCACTATCCAGAGCATCCGGATTAACGGAGTTAGTGATTTCGTAAAAGGAGAATCCTTTGCATTTGATGATGAGATTGTGATTGTTGTCCATACCTTCAAGAACAAAGGGTGCGAGGATATTACTATCATTAATAAATAAGCTTAATCATTTTTCAGTAATATTCATCAGACTGTTTACATAAATCACATTGACATCATTTTCTTGTTGCGTGTGATGTTTTTGGTGAGGGGCCATTTTGACCCCTCACCAAATTCGTGTACTGATTACCCCGGAAGCCGTCAGAAGCGCCGTGCGATTACTTTTTAACCTCTTGCAGAAACCACCAGCAGGACAACGATTTCTCCCTGTCGCTATTGCTCAGTTGTAGATCAGATCGTTGTTGACCATCTCCATCGCCCTATGTCGGATGTTATTCAACCTGCCGACCCACTCCATCTGATTGGCGGCTTTCAGCGCCTCCGTGACACCTTCCGCCTCGGCCATCTGTTTTACCAGCCGAAGGAACATTTCCTCTGCCTGACGGTCGATGCCGGCAAGGTAGCTGTTCAGTTTGCCACTGGTAAGAAGCGTCGCATAGGTTGCCCGGCGATGCTCCTTCAGGTAACGCCGGTGGCGTTGGCCCCACACACCGATGGGCTGCTGTTCTTCCTCGGGCAGTTTCAAATCGGGGAGAAGATAATCCCCAACCTGCGTATAAGTACCGCCCATTTCCTCAAAAATCGTCTTTGCCATTGTCTGTTCCTACCTTTCATAATTTGTATTTCTGCGCCTTGTGCGCTGGGTTTGCTTTCGCTGCTGCTCCATATCTTTCGCCTGTGTGATCAGGTTGTCGATCTGCCGACTGCCAAGAACCTTTCGCAGAAAGCGGAAATCTTTCAGTTCGGAGCGCAGGACATCATTTTCTCCTTTGAGCCGGTCGTTGGTTGCGGTCAGATGTTCATTCTCTCGGTAGAGCCGCCCGTTGGTGGTGTTCAGCCGGTGATAGCTGTCCAGAGCCTTGTAATAGTGGTAGAACACCTCTCGGATAACCTCTTTCAATTTCTTAATGAGTGGGTCAACAAACCGCTGTTTATAGGTCTTGGCGGTCATTAGAGTGGGGGGATCGGGGAGTTGAAACTCTGCATCCGACTCAATCCGCTGCTCCAACTTTTCAATAGACTGCACACCCTGATCGAAGTTGTCGATTCGATTCTGCACCGTTTCCAGCTCGTTCTGCTTTTCGGCAAGCGTGCTGTCCAGCGCAGCAATCTCTTTTTCTCGCTCCTGTTTCTTGTAGTCCAGAACAGAGAGGTGCTTTTCGTGGGTACCTTTCTGCTCCCACTGGATGTCATACCGCTCCATTACGGCAGCCAGCTGCTCCTTTTCGGACTGCACCCACTGCGCCCATTCCGTTGCACCACGAGTGCCGCCCTTGAAGCCCTGCGCCGCCAGCGCCCGTTTCAGCGATACACGGGTATCAAGTCCACGCTTGCTCCCGGTGGTGAACGGCACAAAGTCAATGTGGATATGGGGTGTAGCTTCGTCCATATGGAGATGCGCCGAAAACACCCGGAGGTTGGGATTGCGCTCCTGAAAACCCTGATAATACTCGTCCAACACGGTTCGTGCAAGTTCTGCATACTCGCCGGTGGCGCTCATATCGTCCTTATTTCCAATTTGCAGGATGATCTCGTGGAAGGACTTCTCCTGATTGCTGGAACGGATTTTTTCATAGTAGTTTGGAATGCGCCGGTCGCTTCGGGTCTGCTTCTCGTTATAGCGTTTCAGAGCTTCATCAAAAAGCTGGTGGTACACAGTCTGAATGCGCTCATTGCAGTAGTCGATGTTCAGGTGTGTGCGGCTTCCGTCTACATTCTCCGCCCGAAATTTGCGGCTGTTGTGATTGATAGAACCTTTACCGACCTCGGCACTGATCGTTCTCTTCATAAAATCTCACTTCCTTTCTTCTTCCGGCCGCAGCCGGGGTTCTGTTACTCTTGTCAAGAGTAACGCAAAAGCACTTTTGACAGCCTGCGGCCATCAAAAGATGCTGTTTGCGCTCTCCGAGGGGGCTTGCACAGAGGCGGTATATCGAATACTGCCTCTGCGCCGGGACTTTGCCCCAGCAGCCTGCGGGCTGCTCCCCAGTGCTCAATGCCCTTTGAAAAGGGCAGCCGCACGGCTTGCCGAAACTTCAAGCGTGACAAACCGTGACGGTGGTGACGATGTTTTAGGCCTCACCAGCGCCCACCAAAAGACCGTCACGGTCGTCACCCTTTGACACGCTGTCCATCTCCTTCCACAGGGAGATTTTGCGGCCACCGTGATTGCGGCTTGCCTTGTAGCAAATGTCGTGATCTCGCAGTAGCCGTGCAGAACCAACGCTCAGCCGGAGGGAAAGCGCATTGGGCTTGCAGTCCAGATGCAGCAGACTGCACAGCTCAGAAGCTGTGCCTTCCCAGCGTCCACCCGCCGAAGAAAGAAATGCCGCAATACCGTCCAGAAACGGGTCCGGCGACTCCTGCCAAAGCTCCGTTTCAATGCTTTCCAGCTCCCATACCAGCGTTTCAGGATTCTTGTTCAGGTGCAGCCGCTGATCCTCCTGATCTCTACCGGTGACATCCAGCACCGCCGCATTGGAGGTGCGTTTCTCCTTACTAAGGACAAAGCCACCGTCTGCCGCACCCAGCAGACCATTGGTCCCGGCGATCATATCGAATTTGTCATCTGCCTCCAACTTGCGGGTATGATGAACGATTACCATCGTCACCTTGTAGCTGTCGGCAACAGCTTTCAGCCGGGACACAATGTCATAGTCGCTGCTATAGCTATAATCTGCTCCGCCAACTTCACGCACCCGTTTCAGGGTGTCAATGATGATCAGACCGGTGTTGGGATGCTCCCGCATAAAGCTGCGAATCTGATCCTCCAGACCGCTGTTGGCTGTTTTACAGTGGGTGGCAAAATACAGATTTTCTGCCGCCTCAGCGCCGAACATCCGGAACAGTCTCCGCTGTAAGCGGGCATAATTATCTTCCAGCGCAAAGTAAAGAACGCCCGTTTTTCGCACCTTATAGCCCCACAGAGGCAGGCCAGTGCTGACCTGATAGGCAAGCTGGGCCATCAGGAAGCTCTTTCCCACCTTCGGGGAGCCTGCCAGCAGATAGGCTCCCTGATATAGCAGGCCGTCAATCAGCGGTTCCTGCCCTTCAAAGTCCGTATCATAGAGGGTGGCCATAGACACCGTTTCCAGATAGTCCGGAGCCATCCTTCTTTGCATTTCCCGGTAGAAATCATCGTCAGACCCCTTGAAATCTGGGTCAAAATCGGTTAAACTATTGTCAGTAAGGTTTTGGGATGACTGCTCCGTATCTGCGCCAACAGATACAACGGGAGCGGTCATTTCTTTTTCTTTGTTCATTCAGATTCCTCCTTCATTCCGCCGAGAATATCGGCTATCATTTCAATTAGGTCAAGCAGCTCATCATTGACTGCGCCGCCAGTCTCAATGCGCTGCAATTCCAAAAGCACTTCGGCAAGCTGATTCCGCAGCGCCTTGAAAACTCTGGGATTGCCTTGCACTACTACATCCTTGTGGGTGAGTCGCCGGGTGATATAGTCCTGCTTGGACAGCCCGGAGAGCTGCACATAGCGTTCGATTTGAGCATCCTCCTCCGGCGATACCCGGAAGGCAACCGTCTTATTACGCCAGCGATTATGCTCGTCCCTGTTCTTTGATGACATCGCTTGCACCATCCTTTCTGAATTAATTGAGCTTGTCGGCCATATCGCTTTGTGTAGAGGGGAACAGGTGAGCGTAGTTATAGGTGATATTGATACTTTCGTGTCCTACCCGGTCAGCGATGGCTACCGCCGAATATCCCATCTCGATCAGAAGTGAAATATGGCTGTGTCTTAAATCGTGGATTCTGATCCTCTTGACCTCTGCGGCCTTGGCGCCTCTGTCCATTTCGTGATGAAGATAGCTTTTTGTAACTTCAAACAGTCGGTCGTTTTTGCCGATTCGGTAGAGCTGTTTTATATAGTCCTGCATTTCTTCACAGAGGAATTCTGGCATCTTAATGGTGCGGTTACTTTTCGGCGTTTTCGGGTCAGTGATGATGTCCCGGCCACCGATACGCTGATAGG
>OIWM01002614.1_pt1 | contig 14580 bp, 21 predicted proteins | sample 1587451 | NCBI WGS metagenome assembly OIWM01 (sample SAMEA3888907, study PRJEB22519) | human gut metagenome | biome: human gut; feature: human-associated habitat; material: faeces | place: Denmark | collected 2011
TCCTGCGCCGCAATCATCGCCACGGTCCCGCTGACCGCAGCGGCTCCCATGACAGAAGTTTTTCTCTGGTCAACATAATCCCCGGAAACCAGCATGGCGCTGTGCATCAGCCGCTGGTTCTTCGGCAGGCCCAGTATCCCCCGATACCCCTTCTGATGGGACAGAAACTCGTCTACCTCCAGCACATCCGCTGTCAGTTCTTCCACCGGAGCGGGCAGCAGCGCCAAGCTCCCCAGTGTCCCCAGTTCATAGCCGGCGCCGTACTTCCGGCCCGCTGCTTTGAGACCTTGGTACACCCCCAGGACCTTGTCACGTTTCTCCTGGGCACTCCCCTCCCCCAGCGCCAGCACATGGCTGAGCGCCTGGGTATACTGCCCCGTGCCAAACGGGTGTTTCAGCGCGTCGTAGCAGACCTCCACCTGATCCACCACCGCCTGCTCTGTATCGGGGGACAGGGCCAGCAGAACCGCAAACACACTGTCCTCCGCACCGGTGAGAAAGGGGTGCTCCCGCTTCATCCGCCGGTAAATCTCCTCCGCCCGGGCGGCCACCCCATCCAGGTCCCTTCCCCGCGCCCAATCTGCCAGCAGCAGGGCGGCCAGAGGGAGGTACTGGGAGGCGTAAAACCGCGTCCGCAGAACCTTGTAGCCCTGAAGTGCAAACGCCATCCGCTCCTCCGGCGCGGGGCTCAGGGCCAGCAGCGTAATCACGGCCAAATGGCCGGCGCCCCGGAAGTTCGAGAACATCCCGGTTTCTTCCTGGATCAAATCCCGGCAGGCATACAGACGCCCCGCGTCCCAGGGGCGGTCCTGGCCGGCAGCCATCCCGGCACAGATCGGGATCATTTGGGCATGCGCAAATGGGAACGCCCGCCGGAGCATATCGCGGGCATCCAAAAATCGTGCACACCGGTGGGACAAGCTTGTACGCATCAGCCTCTTCCTTTCTCCCTTTTCAGGTTACTCCAGCAGGGCCAGAGCAACCGCTTGCGCATCACTGCCGGAAATCTCCCGGCTCTCATCGCTCAAATATACCGCAAAATAGGTCTTCTGTCCATTCTCCTGGGTGAAACCAGCCAGTCTCGCCAAAGCCGGTGCCCGTCTTCCCATAGACCTGCTGCTCCCCCTGGTCCTGGACCAGCATGATCTTCTGGAGGGTGGCCACCTCCTCCGGGGTGTATGGGCTCTCCCCCTGAAAAATTTCGGCCAGCACCTGGACCTGTTCCACGGGAGAGATTTTCAGGGAGGAGTCAATCCAAAAACCATTGAGCTCCTGGCTCTGATTCTGGCCGCTGCCCGCCCATTGGGAGATGTCCTGGTAGCCGTAGGAAAGTGCCGCCAGCTGCTCCGCCGCCGTTGCAAAGGAAAAGGACGTATCCCCTCTGGACACGCCCTTTGCGGCAGGCTGCATATTCTCGTTCTGGAGCTGAACGCTGTTTACCAGGCCGCGCACCATAAGCGCTGCGGTGTTCGTCAGGCCGTCCGGTGCCTCGGTCAGATTGCAGTAGTTACAGATCTGTTCGAGCACCAGATCGCAGGCGAACTCAAGCGTTTCCTGCGGCAGGTTCGGCAGCAGGCTTTGCGCCCGCAGCACCAGCGTTTCCCTTGTCATTTCTGCGCTTCCCCCTCGGTTTGTCCTCGGTCGGCTCGGTTTCCTCCTCGGCGGTCACGGTTTCCACGGTAAAGCCTGCACGGCCGGAGAACCAGCTTGCAAGCCACTCGTTATCCGTCTGCGCCTCACCGTTTACGAACTGCACGCCGCCGATCTTGCGGTCGTACTCCTCGCTCGGTGCCTTGATCTTGTACATAGCGCTTCCCTCACTTTACCTTGAAATTACGCAGCACGCCGGCAGCGCGGGACTTCTTGAGCACGGTTGCCGCTACCATCTCGACATCACCGGCCTTGACCGGGCCTGCGGTAGAGAAATCCGGCAGCGTGGTCGAGATCACCTTGCCGCCCATCGGAGATACGGCGTGGAAACCGTCCAGACCCAGACGGACAGCGTACAGGTCGGTCAGACCGGTAACGGTGGTCTTGGACGAAGATGCGCCGTATTCGCGCGACGTGATCGGCACGACCGGCTTTTCCTTCTTCTCGGCGGTGTCGTAGTAATACTGCATATCCATGAACGGAATGCCGTTGTAACCGCTCATCTGACGGCCGAAAGCGTCCTCGGAGTGGGTCAGATAACCGGCACGGCGGGCGCAGGAGCGGATCTTGGTCAGCAGCGCCGCATTGCCGATGAGCATGGTCGGCACGCCGTCCAGCTCGGACAGGAACTCGTCGAGCATATCGAGCACGGTCTTGTAGTTGGTGTCGATCGCCGCCGAGGTGGACAGGTCGATCGCCTTGGATGCATCGGCGTTGATCTCGGTGGAAGTGCCGACAAGCAGCGTGTCCAGACCGTCAAAGCCCTTGGTGCCCTTGTCGCCATTGATGGCGGTGTAGTGGAACAGGTTGGTGGTCGCCTTGATGTGCTCCTCGAGCTGGAACTGCACCTCGTTGATCTGGCCGTTCGCGGTGTTAGCGAGAACACGGTCGATCTTAAACGTACCGCCGAAGATCTTGAGGTCAACCGACTTGGTTTCGCGGTCGGCTGCGGTGTCGGTGTAGTCGGTGTTGATGTCACGGAAGTCCGCGCCTGCCGGGGTCTTGAGTTGAGTGTAGCCATAGGTCAGCGTAGAGCCGCCGGTGCCCGGAGACACCGAGTTGTCAAAGGTCAGTGCCTCCAGCAGCATGGAGCCGCGGCGGAACTGGTCGATAACCTGCTGGTCCACATGGTTTGCCATGCCGACCTTTGCCTGTGCGAGAGTGATAGGCATTTTTCATTCCTTCTTTCTGTTAGCCGTTGGTGTTGTATACTTCTGCGAGAGCGGAACCGAGATCGTTTACCGTGTTCGGGTTGCCGCCGGACTGCGGATTGTAGCCGCCGCCCTGACCGCCGTTCGGGTTTCCGCCCTTGCCGCCCTGCTTGCCGGACTGACCTGCGCCGTCTTCTTCGAACAGCCATGCCTTGTCCTTCTTCAGACTTTCGACCTGCGCGTCAAGACCGGTGATCTTGCCGTCCGTGCCGATCTTGATGTCGTCCATCGAGAGCGCCGCGCGGGTCAGCTGCGGATCGCGTGCATGGGCACGGGTCAGCGCCAGGTCGATAGCTGCATCACGACGAATATTCGCGGTATCGGTGTCGTACTTTGTCTGGAGATCCTTGAGGTCGTCCTCCAGCTTCTTCGGGTCCTTGCCGTCCCACGCCTTGGCGGCCGCACGCAGGTCCTTGATGGTGTTGTTCGCCGTGGTCAGCTCCTGCGCCTTGGTGTCAAGGTCGGCCTTGGGAACGTAAGCGCCGCCGGAGGCGTTGACCACCTCAAACTTTGCGTCCTTTGCGGCCTGCTGGAACTGCTCCCAGGTCAGTGCGCCCTTTTCAAAAAGGCTTTTGAGAAATTCCATTGTTTTTTGCTCCTTTCATCGAAAAATGGGTATGAAAAAACCACCTTGACAGTTGTCTTGGTGGTTAGTTCTTCGGTTGTACGACAAAGGCGCCCCTTGCGGAGCGCCCTCATCAAGGCTTTCGGTACTTTGGCAGGCGCAGCACTCTCCTGCATCTCTCGGGTTTCCCCTGTCATTACCATCGGCGTGTGGTTGCTGCGAAATTTACCACCTCAAAGTACCTATTTACTGTATCTTTATTATAGCAGTTTTATTCCGGTTTTGCAACATTCTTATCGTAGGCGGGAATATTATTTCTCAATCGCTGTGCAAATCGCTTATCATTTTCGATAATTGCGGTGATAATGGAATGCTTTCGCTCTGTTTTGTCGCTCTCCACCGCTAAGCGAATGACCAAATTAACGCTCTTGCCCTTTGCCGTGACCCTCTTGCAGGCCAGCGCTGTATTTTCATGCGCGGTATCGGCAAATACATAATCAGGGTCTGCAATAATATCGGAGAAGAAATTACTGTATTCCTGATAGAATTTTTCTCCGCGCCGTTCGATAATATGTGCAATCTGTTTTTCGGTCAGCACAACCTCTGTGCCGCGAATATTCTCTGCAATGTTCCTGAATTTGTCTTTATCGAGCGTTCCGATTACTTTCACAGCCGCTTCCCCATTCTCCGCCTTTTCTTTTATTATAGCAGATTTTGTCGGTTCTGCAACTGGTTCGGACGTTTTCACGTCCCCATCAACATACTTCTTCCGCCATTCCTCATACGTCAGCTTCTTCTCGACATACTCGGTCTTGCCGGTCGTGGGATTTCTGGCGGCACGCTTACTGCCGATCCGGAACTCCGTCACCGGAACGGTGGTACACCGGCAGCGCGGATGCAGCGGCGGATAGTTAATGCCGGTTTCGTGCTCCGCAAGCGGAAACTCGCGCTGATCCAGAGCGCCGCACACTGAGCAGGTCTTGAGATCGAGCGCTGCCTCGAACCGATAGGACTGGACACCGGTTTCCCGGTATCCCTGTTCAGCAGCCTCAGCCGCCATATGGGCGCTCTCGGTGTGGATGAGCGTTGCCGCCCTACTCTCGGACACGCCCATGCGCTGGGCGAACTCTTTCGTCATGCGGTCAAGTGAATCGCCGCGGACAAAGCCGCGCGAGAGCGTCTGCATCAGCTCACGGGTCAGCTTGTCCTTGTCCGCCCAGATGCGGGACGAAAAGTCGCTGCCGACCCACGGCACGGCGAGTATCTTCTCGACCGTCTGCGGGTCAATGCGAGCGAATGTGCTTGCAACATTCATCTGCTGGCTGACGGCATACACCGTGCGGTAGTAGGTGTCGGTGTAACGCTCCTGCAAGTGGTCGCGCAGAACATCGCGCTGAGAGCTGAACAGCTCCATCATCCGCAGCTCAACCTGTGTCTGCAACGCCTGCAAGCGAGAGATACGCGACCGGAGATAAACCTCCTCCAGCTCCTTGTCAAAGCCGCCGGCAAGCGCCTTGTCGCGGAACTCGTCCAGCGACATCCGGAAGTCCTCCAGCTCTGCATCCCGCAGCATCCTGCGTGCATCTGCCATGCTGACGCTCTCGTTTGCGGCATAGCGGGCATAGAAGATCGAAATTTCCTTGTCCAGTTCGTGCAGAATGCGCTCGTATTCCCGATGGAACCGCAGACACAGGTCATCATCTTCCCGTTTCTGCTTTTCGGCCAGCTCGATGGCACGTTTGCGCCAGTAGGCGCCGTTCAGCTTATCCGCTGCTGCCATCGCCTGCACCGTCCTTTGGCGGGAACCGGAACTGCGGCTGTTTCTCGGCTGCCGCCTGCTGTTCCTTTTCCAGCTGCTTCTGCTCGCTCTCGGCATCGTCTACCCACGGATGGTTTGCAAGAATGGTTCTGTCCGAGATAATGCCGACCGACTGCTGCGCGATCTGTGCGGTTTCGAGGTCGTTCTGCACCATGTTGCGCGTCCATGTCTGGAGAATGCGTTTCGGCTGTGCGATACCCTCCAGACGGCAGATAGCGCGTACCAGCTCGGCAAAACCGCTGCGGAACTGCGTTTCCAGCATCACGGCCTTGAGCTCCAGCAGACTGTACAGGTACTTGAGCGCCACGCCGGACGAGTTGCCGAAATTCTCAGGGTTCGGGTCAACGCCCATGCCGGAAACGAAGATCTGACGGCGGGTTCTTTCGAGGAATGCGTTCCGCGCCTCAAACGGGATCTCCGCGCGGATGGTGTCCACGCCGCCGTCCCCTTCAACCTTGATGAGCTTGCTCTTTTTGAGGTCGCTCATGAACTCGGTCTTGTCCGTGCCGCCGTAGTTCTTGATGACGAAGATGACCTCCTGCACGTCCTCCATATCGTTGGCGAAGCCGGAAACCACCTTGTCGTAGGCGTCGATCAGGTCGCGGTACAGCGGCAGGTCGCCCCGCCGGTCGGCGTTGTTGTAGAACGGGATGAACGGCACCGCGCCGAGGCCGTGCCGCAGCTCCTGCCCGACTTCCGGATATTCGAAGTAGGTGTAGTTGCCGGACACGCCGTTCTGACGGTAGAACCGGCAGGTCGTGTCATCCCAGTATTCGCACACCTGCACGGTCTGACCGCTCTGCGGGTCGAGCATGGTGTAGCAGCGCAGCACGCCGACGAGGTCGCTCTCCAGCGTACCAGAGAACACCGGCACGATCTGTTCCGGGTCTACGGTGTGGTAGCGGAACCTGCCGTCTGTGCCGCGCCAGTAATGCAGCCAGCCGACCGAGGTGTTGCTCGCGTCAATGCCGAGCTGCATGGCCGTTGCGGTGTACTGATCTCCGAGAATCTCTGCAATCCGCTCGTTGGCAGTCTTGCTCCCCACATCGAACACCGGCGGATAGCTCAGCGCGTAGGAAACCTTCTGCGTCACGAGCAGATTATGCCACGAGTGCGAAATGCGGTTGTCCGCGAGGTGCAGCGGATTGCCGAGCGCCTGCTCGGTTTCTGCCTGCCGCTGCAAAACGCTGTTGTCCTGCTTGATGCGGTTGACGTTGCTGTAATAGCGCCGAGCCTCGTCCGCCTCGCGGATGAACTGCCCGTGCCCCTGCAAAAGCCGCTGAATCGTGCGGCTGTTCACTTTCACCATACGCTGACCCCTCCTTTTCTGGTAAACTGCTCCGCAACGCCGGTTGTCGCGTCGGGAGCGTCATCGTGGGCGTTCTTGCCCTCTTTCTGGTAATGTAACATTGCTTTTGCGTACTCCGGCCAGCGGTCGCGCCAGTTCACCGGAAAATAAATGTGATCCTGCACCCACGTTGAGTTGGTGAGGATACGCGCGACCTTGTTCTCGCTTTGGTGGAACCACTCCACACGGCAGCGGTTGGAGCCGAGCCGCCGAAGCTGCTCCTGCACGTTGCGGGCAAAGCCGCGGCCGCCGTTGTTGCTCTCGATTTTCGCGAGGTTTACGCCGTGCGCCAGCAAGCGCCGTGCGGTTTCCGGCTCGGTGATCTCCATCGAGGCCTTGGTGTAGTAGATGTCGAGCACATAGGCCTCGTGGTTATACTCGCCGTAGATGATGCTGCACAGATAGTCCGCGCCGGTGTCCGCCGTGTCGGTGTAGCTGCGGATATGCGTGAACAGCGGCCTGCCGTTTGCATCGCGCGGAATGTCTGTGTAGGTCTTGAAGCTGCTGTACAGACGGCCTTTCAGGTCGATCGGCTGCTGCTGGTAGTTCGCTGACGCGATCTCCTCGCTCATCGTGCGAACCTTGTCCTCGTAGTCCTCACGGGTGAGAACCGCGTCGCACAGCATCGTGCCGTCGTCCTGCAAGGCTTTCATCGTGATGAGTTCCGCATCCGGCCAGTGCTCCAGTGCACGGCCTGCGAGGTCGCCGGTCGCCCAGCGCGTCATGATGATAACGATCTTGTAGCCGGTTTCGGTTCGGGACAGCATCGTGTCCGTGAACCACTGCCACTGCTTGTCGAGTGCGCCCTCGTTGAATGCCTCCTCGGCCTTCTTGATCAGGTCATCGAGAATCAGCTTGCGTGCGCCGAAGCCGGTCGCCGTGCCGCCTGGAGATGTAGCAAGGTAGCTCGCGTACTGTCCCTCAAGCGCCCACTTGCCTGCGGCGGCCTCGCCGTACTTGATGCGTGTCTGCGGGAAAATGTCCGAGAACACAATGCGGCTCGGGTCGAACCGTTCCTCCGCAATGCCGTCGCGGACCGCCCGTGCGAACGTCGTGGACAGCGTTTCGTTGTAGCTGCCGGTCATGATCTGCTCGGACGGATCGCGCCCAAACAGCCACTGACTCAGCAGCACCGCTGTGCGGCTCTTGCCGTGTCGCGGCGGCATATTGACCACCAGCACCTTGCGGTCGCTCTCACAGAACGCCTGTAAGCGCCGACACAGCGTCTTGAGGTACGGCCGGTCCTCGCGGTAGAAGTCCGGCGCCATCAGCTTGCAGAACGACCAGAAATCACGCCGGGCAAGCTCAAGGCGAGCCGCCCTGCGAATGCGAGGGTCAACCATCGTCAGCCAGCTTCCGCAGCTCCTCGGTGGTCAGACCTGCGAGCGGGTTTTCCACCTCGAGAGTGCCGGAGTGCTCGATTTTCTGCACAAACGCGCCCGCCGCCTTGGCTCTCAGCTCTGAGGCCTTGAGCCGGTCCTTGGTTTCCTCGCCCTTGTCACGCATGACATTCGTCCAGAAGGCGTTGATCTCCTCCATGTCGGCAATTCGCGGCGTTTCAAGCAGCTTGTCGCGGTCTGCGATGAAAACAGCAAGTTTCCGCAAGTTTTCACTGCCGATGGACTGAAATCCGTTGTCATTCCTCGCCCTGTATCCGGCAAGCCGCGCCGCTTCTGCCGCCGTCTTGCCCTGCTTGTAATAATCTACCCAAGCCTGCTGCTTGGCTGTCAGTTTGCTCACGCGCTCACCGTCCTTTCTGAAAATGGGTAAAAGAAAACCGCCTACGAAGTAGACGGTTTACAAATTGTTCGATTGTGTAATCTGGAATTTTATGCTATACTAATAGTACCCTATCTATAGGAGGAGTATCATGCCTAATTTACGAGAACGCATTCATGGATTTATACATCCATCTCCCCAATCCCCATATTCACCTTCATCGAATTTTCAGGATTATCTATCTGTATTCGATACCAATTTCGAAAAATGGTACGTTAAAAATCGCATTTTAGATCAAATTGATTGGTACAATAAGAAAGCTGTCCAAGCACAGTCTGATTTTAAGCATTGGTCCGTAGCATCCATCGTTTTAAGCGCGATTATTCCTATCTTAACTCTCTTATCAGATATGCTATCATGCCGAGGGATCAATATTTTAATAGCCATTATCAGTTCAGGTGTAACTGTTATTTCTGCAATATTATCCCTATATCATTTTCAAGACTTATGGGTTCGCTATCGAAGCAACTGTGAAATTCTGCAAAGCATATTACACCGGTATTTGACACACACAGGCGAATTTCAAAATCTGTCCGTCAGCGAAGCGTTTAATATACTTGTGGTTTCTTGCGAAGAGTATATGACCAAAGAATTTCAAACTTGGGTCGCCGCTAACGCTCCTCGTTCTCAGAGTCAAGACTCCACATCCGATTCATCGCACAACTCGTAGGTTTTTTCAAAAATATCGGGCTTACATGGGTATTGTTCTCCATTGACCCCAGTAATGATATAATCCCCTACAGAAGCTATCATATCCCCTTCAAGAGTGTGTATTGTCATTTTTTTATCCGTCCTGTATGCTTTGACAATCACCGGTTTTTTTCGGTACTTCTTAGTTTCAGGCATAGTAAACCTCCTAAACACGAAAGGATGATTTTTTTGGCATTATATAATATCTTCATCAGTCACGCATGGAAATATTCTGATGACTACAAAAAAGTAGTTTCCTGGTTAAATGAAGCTCAAGACGAAGGACTCTTGACATGGAAAAATTATTCTGTACCTGTGCATGACCCCTTAATTGATCCTACTCAGCCAGCCGGTAAAACCACCTTAAAAAACCTTCTGAAAAATCAGATTAGTCCCGCGTCCAAAGTAATCATTATTTCCGGCATGTACGCCGCACACAGTGAATGGATTGACTTTGAAATTGACACTTCTACTGATTATGACAAATATATCATCGGTTTGAAGCCCTGGGGACAGCAGCGGATTCCCTCTAAAGTGCAGGATAATGCAACTGTAATGGTAGGCTGGAACAAAGATTCCCTGATTAACGCTATTCTAAACAGTTAACTCCCATCACAATACACACTCTTATTCCTTGAATAGTCGAAGTATATGACTTCGGCTATTCTTTTTTGCTCATATTACCGTATTATATTATATTTGTCAAGCTATCTGAAAAAGCACCCTTGTTTCCAAGAGTGCCTTTCCGGAGGTGTTTCCAATGCTATGAAGCAGGAGAAACGCGGGACCTCGGTTTCATTCCCGCTGAACTTCATGCTATCATAATATCATGGTTTTCAGTGCACGAAGTATCATTTTACGGCAAATTTAATTTTTCTGCGACGAGCCGGATAAACGCGCCGTTCCACCGTTTGGCAGTGATCTCGCTCACCGGCACGCACATCGCCGCACCATACAGCGTATGGCTTCGCTTCCAGTACACGCGGTCGATCAGCTCCATGCGCTGGCGGCCATGTTTCATTACCTCGGTTTCCGAGATGGCAGCCCGCACCGCATCATACCTCCGCTGCTCCTTGTCAGTCAGGCGGTCAACGACCGCACGCTCAACCGGACTGCCGCCGCTGCTGTGGCCGCCGGACGCGCCGTAGGCCGGTGTGCAGGGCATGTCGCCTACGCTTTCCGCCTTGCGGCACAGTGCCGGGTATGACCGGATGATGCGCTTCGTGTACTCCCACCAGTCCTCACGATTGTTCAATGCTTTCCCTCCCCATCCGTAATGCCGTAGCGTCACGCAAGGTAGCGCCGAACCTTATCGCTGTATTTAGTCATGCGACGTCACCGTAACCGGAATGATCATCTCCGGCAGGAAATTCACCTCGTAGTGGAACTTGTCCACGTAAGCGCCGCTGACGTCCTCCACAACGTAGATCGTCCAGTCGTTGAGGTACACAAGGTGTTTCTTGTAAACGCCCTGCCCGGTCTCGACAGTCACCTCCAGCTCGTTCTCGCTGTTGTTCGAGATGGCGAAGTTGCCGATCAGCTCAAACACCGGCTTGTCCGTACGCGCGTTGATGACTTCCAGACGGCGCGTGACGTTGAAATTGTCCGCCTCCTTCGAGATGTTGTACGCAACGCGCTCGCTCTCCCTGCAGGCCGACAGACTACACATCATAGCACCGCAGAGCAGTGCCGCCATGATTTTCTTTTTCACTTCTGTTCCTCCAAATATTTTCTCATAATTCGGGCCGCCATGCGGCAGGCTTCGTCGCACGCGGCTACCATCTTTTCGCGGCCGTGCAGACCGCCGTAGTATTCGATCGTTGCCAGCTCCTCGGCTGTCGTTTCCGGGTCGAGGATGCGGATGGCCTGGTTAATCGTCATGGGTGTTGTCCTCATCCCGCAGATGATACATCAGGAAGTCAGCCTCCGGCACATCGCAGAACTCGTCCTTGTTACGGCCGACCACGAGGATCGTGCCGACAAAATCCACGCCGACGAACCGGCAGTTGTACGGCAGGCCGCGCAGCACTCCTTCCTCGTTGCAGATAACGACGACATCCGATGCAATCGTTGCGGTTTCGATATAGCCGTCAGCCTCGGCCTGCAAGGCTTCCAGAGTGTTCTCTACTTCGATGATCTCCGGCGCACAGCCGGGTTTTTTACGGATTGCTTTCATGGTTGTTCTCTCCCTTCGTTGTCGGCAGCGCCTTTCCGAACGTCAGCCGCTTGACGCGCCGTGCGAGGATGCTCGGCAGGCAGATATTGCCGTCGAACTCTCCTGCCATCCAGAGCGGACAGGCGGGCGTGCAGTGCGAGCGGTCTTTGTAGCACGCGCCCTCGTCCCGTTCGATCGTTTCGAGCAGCTCGCGCAGAAGATTCAGCTCACGGTCGGTCATGTGATGCGCCTCCGTTCCATTGCCACGCGCAGAACGTCTCGTCGCAGTCGGTGCAAAGCCGCGCCTCCGGGTTCATATGCCCGACGCAGCCCATGCAGCCGCCGAGGCGCTTGAGCTGCGCAAGCAGCGTGTCGCGTTCCTTCGCGACCTGCTCCAGAGCGTGTTCATACAGGCTCAGCCGCACCGTAGCCTCCCGCGCGATCGCACAGCCATGCACACCGCAGTTATGCCCATGCCCGCAGCCGAGGCAGGCCAGAGAGCCGGTCTGCACTTTCAGCCGCCCGAGGGCCTTGATGAGCTCATCGGTTTTCATATGTGTCCGCTCCTTCCCCATAAAACAAACTGATTTGATCTGCAAATTTGCTAAACCGCTTTCCGGCAGCATCGAAATATGTCCGGTCGATTTCAAAACCTGTGAAATCCAGTCCAGCCTTATATGCCGCGATCCGGCTGCTGCCGCTCCCTAAATGGGTATCCAGCACACGCATACCCGGCGACGCATAACGCTGAAACAGCCAGTCATACAGCGCAACCGGCTTTTGTGTCGGGTGAATACGCACCTCATTGAGTGCCTTATTCCCTTGCTGAATATGCCCCTCCGCAACGCTTTTCCCCTGCAGCATACCGCTCCACATATACCGAAACAGACGCACGCTGGTAAACAGGTCGGTGGCGGCAATCTCGCAATCCGAGAAACTCGAGCTTTGGTTGCATTTGTCCCACACAATCCGGCCGGGCGCAAAATCATAGCTGAAATAATTGCAGCCCCAAATGATGTAGTGCTTTGACACTCGCCGCAATTCGTCAAAGTATGCCTTTCCCGGCACTTTCCATGCTGCTGATACAGGGTAATAATTGCGCCGCACTCTGGTTCGGCTTACGTTGGAGCCGTAATAGTGGCGGCGTTCCGGTCCGCTAAAGTACGGAGGGTCTACCACAGCGAGATCGAAACAGCCGTCTTGGAACTGCGCCATTCCCTCCATGCAATCCATGCAGTAGCAATGGTTGGTTTCAAGCATGGCCGTTGCTCTCCCGTTCCAGCAGCTCCTTCCGCAGCTCCTTGAGCTTGTCCGTCAGCAGGCTCTCGGCCTTGCTCCCGGCTTTCAGCTTGCCGCCCTTGTCGCAGAGATTGAAGCGCGGACGGTTGACGTTATGCGTACCGCCGCCCGGAAAGAAGTCGTCGCCCTCGTACCAGCTGGCGGTGAAAAAGCTGCCGTCCGGCAGGTCGAGCCGGTACACGTTAAGCCCGATCTCGGGCGCTTTGTGCCAGATGCCCCAGTTCTGCCAGCCAGACAGCACGGCCTTGCGCTTGCTCTCGTTGGTCAGGGCGAGAGTGTCCTGCTTTGTCAGTTCCAGTATCATACCTCATTGCCTCCCATTCGCAGCAGCTCTGCGGCCACGCACTCCGAACAATGTTCGATAAGGTTGTCATGGTCCTTGATTTCTCGCGGAAATCTGCAATACTCGTCGCAGAACTCCTCCATCACCTTGTTTGCCCGCTGCTCCCAGCAGGCCGGATGGAACACGGGTGCAGTCCGCACACCCTGCCCACAGAATTTACATTTTGCCATTATGCTGTTCTCCTCCTCAGTCCACTTCTTCCCCGCGTTCGATTGCTTCCTGGCGTCTCTTTCTGATCTCCGCCTTCTGCGCAAGCCACGCCTCCTCCCAGTCCGCGAGCGGCGCGTTTTCCTGCTCGCAGCTCGAGCCGTGAAGGTTCGCCGGACTGAGATAGCCGCCGTCGTCCGCCTGCTTTGGTCTGCTCTGCTCGATCGGCCTGGACAGGTCCGCCGCCGTCAGCACGCCGTTTTTCAGCCGCTCCCGCAGAACCGTCATAAAGTACGGCACATAACCGCGGCTGTCGCTCTTAGCGTGACCAACTGCGTAATGCGCAGTAGCCGTTATCACCTCATCGGTCATTCCTAATGACCTCATCTTGGCGATAGCAGAGCGGTTGGCCTTGTTCAGCCGTTCTCCTAAAATTTCCTCCACATCGCTGTGTAGTAGAGTAGAATTACTATCTATATTTCTATCTTTTTCTTTTACTTTACTATGTGTACTTTCGCTCAAGGGAAACTGGGGTTTCTCGTTTGCGAAACCGGGGTTTTCCTCGCGGGAAACGAATTTTTGCAGCAAAACACTGCGAGAGCTGATCTCCCGCATTTCCTGCTCGGTCAGAAGCCACAGTTCCCACTTTACCTCCGGATTGGTTCGTCCGGCAGTCGCAAAATAGTAGTGCTCCTGAATTCTGTGCGAGGTGATAATGCCCTGCTGGAACAGGTCGCCGTCGAAAAGCCCGTGCGCCGCCAGACAGTCTATCATCTCTGCAATTTTTTCTGCGTCCGGCTCATAGCGTCCGGACAATACTTCGCTTTTAATGGACCAGATCACGCCGTCACGGTCGCTATCGCCGTAGGCTAAATAATAGCCTTTGTCGCGGTACGCCATCACCAGCAGCTGTAAGTACACCACGATCGCCGCCGCGCCGTACTTGCGCCGTGCGGTAATCAGCTTCGGGTCGCTCATCAGTCCAATGTCGTGACGGAAATAATCCAGTCCGTCCTTGGTCGGTCTGCCCGTAGTATCACCTCCGGTTTTCAGGGCAGGAAGGGCGGGGTTGCCGCCCTGTGCCTTGCCTGCTTACGCCAGAATGATAACGTCCTCGCGGAGCTCCTGCGGAATGTGCTGCTCGAACCAGTCGCGGATATTTGCGATGGCCTCACGCTTCCATGCATCCGCATCCGCCGCAAAGAGTGCCGCCTGCACCTCATCGCCGGTCTGGCGAATACGGAACACGAACGGACTTTTCGGCTGCTCAACCTCGGTAAAGGTGCGGTACGGCGCCAGCACGACTGGGTTCGGCACGCTCACCTGCTTCACAAGAGAAATACCGCTACGGGCCGTCACGCGCTGCGTCATGCCGTCATCCGCCAGCGATACGCCGTTCTCGGTCGTTACCGTGCTGATGAGCTGCACCAGCGTGTCGCGGTTTTCACCCGGCACGAAATGCGTCTGCATATTGATGATGAACTCCTCCACGCCCAGCCAGCGGCCAAACGGGAACGCCGGTGCGGACAGTTCGGCTTCCAGCAGGCACTCACGCGCCTTGTCGCTGTTCAGCT
>OIWM01002622.1_pt1 | contig 14525 bp, 14 predicted proteins | sample 1587451 | NCBI WGS metagenome assembly OIWM01 (sample SAMEA3888907, study PRJEB22519) | human gut metagenome | biome: human gut; feature: human-associated habitat; material: faeces | place: Denmark | collected 2011
AAGTCTTCCCTTACTATGCCGTCAGCATCCTTTTTTGCGTAGTCTACATAGTCCTCAGGCTTTCTGCCCTTTACTATGTACGCATTTATCGCATTGACACCTGCTGCAAGGCATCCGCTTCGCTTTATGTTCGCTTTCTCTGCAATTATAATCGAATAATCCGATTTCTCACGTATGGCGAGCGCTGCATAACAGCCCGCCGTGCCACCTCCTATTATGAGGATGTCCGTGTGTAGGATTTTTTTGTTTTCTATCTTCATTTATCTCCCTCTGCTTCCTCTTTCAATCACAAGCTTTAGACTATTCCTATATCTAAATGTAGAATACATCCTGCTCCTGCATCTCTTTATTCTCTAACAAATACGTCTTTTCTTCATCAAATACATGGTCTTCATTTAAGATTTGCATAAATTCTTCACCAGTAATTGTTTCTTTATCGTATAGATATTTAGCAATCTTATCTAATTCAGCACGATGTGTAGTGAGAAGTTCTTTGGCTTTTTCATATTGTTTCTTAACTAAAGCAATTACCTTTTGATCAATTTCTGCAGCTGTTGTTTCAGAACAGGATAATGAAGTATCACCACCAAGATATTGATTTTGTACAGTTTCTAAAGCAACCATACCAATATCTTCGTTCATACCGTAACGGGTAATCATACCTCTAGCTAGTTTAGTTGCTTGTTCAATATCATTAGAAGCACCTGTAGAAATTTCATTAAAGACAATTTCTTCAGCAACTCTACCACCAGTAAATGTGGCAATCTTATTTTCCAGTTCTTCTTTTGTATACAAGTAATGATTACCTTCATCTACCTGCATTGTATATCCTAATGCACCACTGGTTCTTGGAATAATTGTAATCTTTTGTACAGGAGCACTATGAGATTGAAGAGCAGCCACTAAAGCGTGACCTACTTCGTGATATGAAACAGTTAATTTTTCTTTATCTGTTAATATTGCATTCTTCTTTTGATATCCTGCAAATACAACTTCAATACTTTCTTCCAAGTCAGTTTGAGTTACAGTACTTCTTCCTTCTCTTACAGCTCTTAAAGCACCTTCATTTATAATATTAGCTAGTTCTGCACCGCTTGCACCACTTGCCATTCTAGCAATAACAGATAAATCTACATCAGGTTCCATCTTAACTTTTTTAGCATGAACTTTTAAGATGTCTTCTCTACCTTTTAAGTCAGGTAATTCTACGGGTACACGTCTATCAAATCTACCAGGTCTAGTTAAAGCAGGGTCTAATGATTCAGGACGGTTGGTGGCTGCTAAAATAACTACACCATTGTTGGATTCAAAGCCATCCATTTCTGTTAATAACTGATTTAATGTTTGTTCACGTTCATCATTTCCACCGATATTACCGCCTGATCTCTTTTGACCAATTGCATCAATTTCATCAATAAATACGATACATGGAGCTTTTTCTTTAGCCTGTTTGAATAAATCACGTACTTTTGAAGCGCCCATACCAACAAACATTTCTACAAATTCAGAACCACTCATGGAGAAGAATGGAACATTTGATTCACCAGCTACTGCTTTAGCAAGCATTGTTTTACCGGTTCCTGGAGGACCTACAAGTAATATTCCTTTTGGCATAGAAGCACCAATATCAGAATAAGCTTTTGGATTGTGTAAATATTTAACAATTTCCTGTAATGATTCTTTAGCTTCATCTTCACCAGCTACATCACTGAATTTAATACCATTAGACGACTTAATGTATACACGGGCATTTGATTTACCCATATTAAACATCATGGAGTTGGCTCCGCCCTCTCTCTTAGTAAATGATTTCATCATTCTATTTCCTAAGAAAGAGAAGAACATTAATGGTAATACAAACCAAAGTAAGAAATTTAACCAAGGTGATTCTTCTTTTTCAATTGTTTGTGTAAATTTTGCGCCAGAATCATATAATCTTTCAGTTCTACCAGGATCATCCATTAGACCTGTTTGATAAATATGATTATCATCACCAACTTTTGTGAAAAGGATTTCTCTATTATTTATCTGAACTTCATTAATTTGTTTTTCTTCAGTCATTTGCATGAAAGTACTGTAATCAACTTCTTCTATCTTTGAAGAAGTAATTGTGGGTACAAGAATTAAATTAATAATCGCTAATATAAGTATCACTATAGAGTAGTAATACATTAAAGGTTTTTTAGGACTTTTACCTACATTCATAACGACACCTCCGTGTGTAGAATATATTAGCATGCAAGACTCGAGAGTGCTAAAAATTATTGTGTGAAATAGTGTGAAAAAAGACAAAATGATGAATTGTATTATGAAAATAATGTAAAAAAATTCAATATACAAAAAAAACAAAATTAAAATGTGAAATTGTTGACATAGTTCTTGTAAAGGCTTACTATTACCTAGCTAGATTTAAAAAACATATTTAGAAGGAATTGATAGAGTAAAAAAACAGTTAATTGATTAAATTGCAAAGGTGAATGATGAATTGCTTATTGGTGTCCGGAAACCATAAAATTTACATTGACTGATTAATCAAAAAACATTGGGGTTTGTAAACGCTTCAATTCAAGAGTGACTGCATATATAAGGAAAGTATGCAGATTATTTTACCCAAAAATATGTAAAAAGAATCTAAGCGAAAATCATAAGAAAGGTAAGGAAAATGAAAAAATTTAAAACTATGCTAGTAGCTATGCTATTAGCAACAGCTGTAGGTTGCTCTAATAACAACACTACTGGCACAACTACTCCAGCACCTACTTCTGCAACAGCTGCAGGTAGCCAAGTAATTAATGCTAAAGCAAATGGTTATGGTGGAGAACTAAACGTAGAAGTAACTGTTGAAGATGGCAAAATTGCTGACATCGTATTAGGTGACAACCATGAAACAAACGTTGTAATCGATCGCGCATTCCCAGTTATCCGTGAACGTATTCTTGAAGCTAATACTCCAGCTGTAGATTCAGTAAGTGCTGCTACATTCTCAAGCTTTGCTGTTAAGCAAGCTGTTGCAAGTGCTTTAGATGAAGCAGGTGTAGCTTACGAAGGTGAAGTTACAATGGCTGCAAGTGCATTCAGCGAAAATCCAACAAAAGTTGATGATGTTAACGCTGATGTAGTAATCGTTGGTGGTGGACCTAGTGGACTAGCTGCTGCTATTTCTATTAAACAAGCTAATGCTGATGCTAACGTTATCGTTTGCGAAAAATTAGATATTCTAAGTGGTAACGGTAAGTTCGATATGAACTACTTCGATATGATCAATTCTAAAGCTGAAGAAGCTAATGGTAACGTTGTTACTGAAGAAGATTTGATTGCAGACTATAAAGATGGTGGCGAATCTGAAGCAAGACTTAAAGCTTGGGCAGAAGATGAAAGCACAATGGATGCTTGGTTAAGAGACATGGGCGTAGAACTAAACTTCAACTATGGTGGAGAAGGAAGCTCAAGCCACATGGCTGAAGCTGATCAATATGCAGGTGAAGTTGTTCAAGCTGGTTTAGAAAGAACTGCTAATGAATTAGGTGTAACTATCCTAACAGGAACTAAAGGTGTAGATTTCGTTATGGATGGCAAAAAAGTTACAGGTGCTGTTGTAACTAATACTAAAGGCGAAACATACAACATCTTAGCTCCATATACACTTGTTGCTACTGGTGGATTCTGCTCTAACAAAGAATTACTAGCAAAATATGCTCCAGGTAATGAAAATTTAAACACAAGTAACCAAATGGGTACAACAGGTGACCTTGTTGAAGTATTCGCAGGTTATGGCATGAAGTTAGAAAGAATGGATAAAATGAGCGTATTTGGAAACATCATCGTTCCACGTCGTGACTTAACTGGTGGTGCTGATATGAACCTACTTGTTAACAAGAATGGTGAATTACTAAATAACAGTCTATCTGGTATTAAACGTTGGAACATGGAACAAGAACAACCAGATCATGCTGCATTCTATATCACTGACTCTACAGGATATGATTCATTCTACCGTATCCGTAAACATGTAGCTTTAGGTTACTACCAAACAGGTGAAACTCTTGAAGAATTAGCTGACAAACTAGGTATTGATGGCGAAGCATTAAAACAAACAGTTGCTGATTACAACACTCGTGCAGAAAATGGCGAAGTTGATCCAGTATTAGAAACAGAAGCTAAACGTCCATTAGATGCTGAAGGACCATACTATGGTGTACGTGTAGAAGCTGCTAACCACATGACAAAAGGGGGTATCGCATGTGATGAACATGGACAAGCATTATATGAAGATGATTCTCTAGTAGAAGGTTTATTTGCTACAGGTGAAGTAACTTCTCAAACAGGTTGCTACAGTGCATCAGTAAGCTGGGGAAGAATTGCTGGTTCTTACATTGCTAGCCAGTTAAGCAAATAATTAAAAATATATTTCTTTTCTTCTAGAAGTATATGAATGAAAAGGCGATAACAAGTAGAAATTTACTTTACGTGTATCGCCTTTTTTATATATTCAAAAGAAAAACCAAGATATCATATACCTTGGCTATCCTTATTAATAGTTAATTAATATCAGTGATTTTCCATTCACCGCTAACGTTTTCTACAGTAAATGTAGTATCAACAGAAATAGTTTCACCATTTTTAATGCCATATTGCATTAATTCATTTGTATATTTAGCAATATTTCTTATCACTAAATTAGCAGTGCCAACATCATCTAATTCTTCCATCATTTCTTCTGAAATCTCATATTGTTCTAATAATTCATCTTGAACTTCAGATACATCCAAGTTTTCTAAATCAATATAATCAATTTTAGCTGTGACTTTATATTTATCATCAGATTCTTTTACGGATTCAGAAATTGTATAATTTTTACAACTTACTTTTAATACAGTAGAGACAAGTTCATCAATTGCTTGCGTAGTAGCTTCTTCCATTTCAGTAGTTTCTTTAAATTCTTCGTAAGCATATGTTGCATTGAAGACTTCTTGCATATCTTCACTTAAATTATTTATGCATCCATTGAAATTCCCCTGTTGCATATTGTCTAAGAAAGATTTAACAACTTTAACTTCTTTAGGTTCACTTGAGCATGCAAATAAACCAAGAGATAGTACGGTAGCGATTACTACCTTCATAATTTTTTTCATTATATATACCCCATTTCTTCAAAATGATTATAGCAAATATTAAGACATTATTAATACTGATGTAGGATATAAAAAAGTATGATATTATCAAAAAGCAAAAGAAGAAATTAATATCACAATGATAAAATGGTATTAAGAAATCGAAGGGAGAATAATCATGGCAGAAAAACGTGATTTTATGAGTGAACTTGCTAATGAAGTTGATGCAAAGAAAAAAGGCAAGTTAGATCATATACAAGGAATAGAAGACTATACACCAAAGGAAAGAAAAGTATCATCTAGTGCAGCTGATGATGATTTTGATATTCCTTCAATGGGTACAAAAAGCGCAAAAAAATCTTCACCTGTATATGAGACTAAGAAAGAACCAGTCTTTACAACTCCAGTAGAAGAGGAAGAAGTTGAAGATAATAATACTGATTTTGATGAAGAAGATGCATATGGCGGATTAAACGGAATGCCTGCAAGCTATGGCGAAGAACAGGTAGTTAGAGTGAATACACCTAAAAAACAAGTTCCTGTAATTGCTTGGATATTACTAGCAGTAGCTGTAGTAGGAATAAGTTTTGCGATTTACTGGTTTAAATTTGCACCACATATTACACTTCCTGATTTTAGAGGAAAGAATATCAGTGAAGTATCCACATGGGCAAAACAAAATAAAATAGAAAGCAGTGCTATTGCAACAAGTGAACCTGTATATTCTATGGAATATGAAAAAGGTGTTGTTGTAGAACAAAGTGTTGCTGGTGGTAAGAAAGTTAAGAAAGATACACCAATCACATTTACAGTTTCAAATGGTCCTGATCCTGATGAAAAGATTGCTTTCTTAACAGATATCAAATCCATGACAAGTGGTGAAATTCAATCATGGATTTCAGAAAATAAACTATTAAAAGCTAAAGTTGTAACCCAATACAGTGATACTGTTGAAAGTGGAAATGTTATTTCTTATGAAGTTAAGAACGGCAGTGAAGAAGAATTCACTAGAGGAACAACATTAAATGTTATTTGTTCTAAAGGACCAGCTCCAGCTGGACAAGTTACAGTAGATAATTTTGTAGGCAAGATGTATGCCGATGTTGAATCTTGGGCTAATACAAAGAAAGTTAAATTAAATAAAACAGAAGCTTTCTCAGATCAAGTTGATAAAGATAAAGTTATTTCTATGGATAAAAAACAAGGTGAAACACTTAAAGAAGGTGACACTTTATCTGTAGTTGTATCTAAAGGTAAAGGTGTTAAGATTCCTAATCTTGTAGGTTATACAAAAGAACAATTAGAAGCTTGGACAGCTGATGGAGATAATGCAGTTTCACTTGTTAAGAAAACTGTTTATAACGCAGCTCCTGAAGGATCTGTTATTGAACAAAGCTTAAAAGCAGGAAGTGTAGTAGAATCAGGAGAAGTATTAGAATTAACTATCTCTAATTATTTACCAATTTTACAAACTAACTCTCGTCAATGGCTTGGTGTAGACTATCTACAATTAAAGGCAGAAGTAGATAAATGGAATGCGCAAGGTGCAAGAATTCAAGCTGGTCAATATGGAACAGTTAAGGAACAATGTAGTGATGAATATACTACACCTGGAGCAATTATTGATTACAGTTGCAGTGGCGGAACAAGTGATGTAGGAAATGGTTGTGAAAGACCATTAAAATTGGATGCTAGAATCAGTTACACAATCTCTACTGGAGGATGTACGGTTAAACCTGCAACTCCTGAAACATTAGATATTTCTGGATTTACTTCGGCAGAAGAATTGAAAGTATATGCTGGTATGAAAGGTATTACTTTGAATCAAATAAGTGTATCAGCTACAGATAGCAATATTTATAGCGGTAGAGATTACTATATTAAAAATGGAAATGGTGAAAAGCTAGAAAAAGATGCAGTATTACAAGCGGGTAGCACATATGTTATTTATGTGAAAGAAGCACCTACACCTGCACCAACAGCAACACCGGGAGCTTAATAAAAAGGAGAATATATGAACGCAATACAAAGAGCGTGGAGATATATTACACGTAAACCAACAAAATCAATACTGTTAATTATTACTTTCTTTGTGATTGGTAATTTAGTTATCTTGGGTTTAGGTATAAGCCAAGCTGCAGATAATGCTAAAGTACTTACAAGAAAGCAAATGAGAGCGGTAGTAAGTTATGAAGCAGACTACAATGCTTATTACAAATATATTGATTCATTAACAGATCAAGATGAAATTGATGAAGCGTATAAGCATTACCCAAAGACAGATAAAGAAACAACATTAAAACTTGCTGCGGATAGTAGAGTAAAAGCGGTAAACTATATGCTTACAAATGCAATGTATTCTGTAGGGTTTGAGAATGTTCCTGTAGGAAATGAAGATCAAAAGGGAACGTCTTCAATGTGGACAGAAAATGGCGAAGTGGAATATAGAGATCCAAATATTATGGTATATGCAAATATGTATCCTAATATGATTGAACTTGAAGAAGGTACTTTCGATGTTGTTGAAGGTAAATTTTACTCACAAGATGATATCGACAACAACAAAAAAGTAGGGCTTGTCACAAAAGAACTTGCTGAACAAAATGGTTTTAAAGTTGGTGATACAATTTCAATCACTGGAGCTGGAAATGCATATGATAAACAAATGTATACAGAGGCAGGATTAACAGAAGAAGATCTTAACTTTACATTTGAAATTATTGGCATTTATACAACAAAAAATGATGTAAATCCTAATGATGAACAGTTCAAATGGATGTCACCATATCAATCACCTAAAAATATTATTCTTGTTCCATATACAACACTGGATGAATATACAATGACATTACAAATGAAATATATTCAACATTTACAAGAGACTGATCCAGACACGTATGGAGATTTGAATAGTGAAGATTACAGTTCTGAACCTAGCAAGGTTGTATATTTATTAGATGATCCTCTGAATGTGGACAGTTTTGTAGAAGATCATGCAGGTGATATTGCACAATATACAATTTTAAATGCGAATAATGAAACATTTAAAAAGTTGGCTAGACCATTAGACACAATGAGTTTCTTTGCAAATATTGTTGTTTGGATAGTTGTTGTAAATGCGGTTGTTATTATTTCACTTGTTACAGCGTTAACGCTTAAGACACGTGAATATGAAATTGGTGTATTACTATCTCTAGGTGTATCTAAGATTAAAGTTATTGGACAATTATTTGTTGAATTAATTGTTATTGCGGCTGTTGGTTTCTTATTAGCTGCAGGTAGTGGTTCTTTAATTGCTGGTAAAGTTGGTGATGCCGTACTAGAGTATCAAACAAATACGGAAGCTAAGTATGATACTGAAAGTGATGACATATATTACTGGAGTGATTCTACAGATTATTTCACTGAAGTTACACAGGATGATTTGTTAAGCCAATACCATGTAAGTGTATCTCTAGGTTTAATATTAGAAATTTACTTAATTGGTACAGCAGTAGTATTAATTGCGATAATGGTTCCATCCGCTATGATTATGAGATTGAATCCAAAGCAAATCTTGCTTGAAACTAACTAGGAGGAATACATCATGGCAGCGATATTAACACTTGAAAATTTAAATTATGGCTACATTGATGGTGGCTATAAAAGAGAAATATTAAAAAATTTATCCTATTCTTTTGAAGAAGGAACATTCTATACAATTCTAGGTCCATCAGGTTCTGGTAAGACAACATTATTAAGTATTATGGCAGGACTTGATAAACAAGAATCTGGAAAAGTATATTATGGTAGCGAAGATGTAGATAAGATGGGATTATATCAATATAGAAGAAATAAAGTTGGTGTAGTATTCCAGTCTTATAACTTGATTACATATTTAACAGGTTTAGAAAATGTTTTGTTAGCAATGACAGAAACAGATAATAAACTACCAAAGAACCATACAGAATTAGCATATGCCTTGTTAAATATGGTAGGTATTGTTAATACTAAAGCTAATCGACTTGTTACTAGACTTTCTGGTGGTGAACAACAACGTATTGCGATTGCTAGGGCAATTGCATCTAACGTCGACTTAATTTTTGCGGATGAGCCTACGGGAAATTTAGACTCAGAGACAGAACAAGAGATTATTAAACTATTCCAAATGTTAGCAGATAAGTATGGAAAAACAATAATTGTAGTGACACACTCGAATGAAGTTAGTAAACTAAGTGATAGAAGAATTTTATTAAAGAATGGAGTTCTTCAAGATATTTAGGAGATTTGACATATGGATCAAATACAATTATTAAAAATTTTAGAAAAAGATCCACGAATTCAAAAGCAGGATTTAGCTGATTTATTAGCTACTGATGTTGAAGAAGTGGAAAAAGAACAAAAAGAATTAGAAAAAGAACAAGTTATTTGTGGTTATCACACAGTCATTAACTGGGACAAGACAAATATTGATCATTGCAGTGCAATTATTGAAGTAAGTGCAAAACCGGAAAGAGAAGTTGGTTATGACCGTATTGCAGAAAGAATTGCTGGCTTTCCTGAAGTGACAAACTTATATTTAATGAGTGGTCGCAGTGAATTTATGGTTTTCATTGAAGGTAGAACAATGCGCGAAGTATCTGACTTTGTTGCACAGAAGCTAGCACCTATTGAAGGTGTTATGTCTACGGTAACTTGTTTCTTGTTAAAGAACTATAAGGTAGATGGAATCATTCTTGAAGAAGAAAAAACAGAAGATGAAAGGATGATTGTTGAACCATGAGTGCCGAAGAATTCTTAAATTCAGATGTTAAAAAGCTCGGCAAGAGTTTACTGTGGGAATTCTTTGATTTAGCATCTAATACCGAAAATGTTATTTCACTAAGTGTTGGTGAACCGGATTTTAAAACGCCTTGGCATATTAGCGAAGAAGGTATATATGCAATTGAAAAAGGTAGAACATACTATCCACCAACACGTGGTTTAGAACAATTACGTCGTGGTATTGCTCGTTATTATAAAAGACGTTTTCAAGTTGGTGGCTATACTAATGAAAATGTATTGGTGACTAATGGTGCAAGTGAATCTATTGATTTAATTTGTAGAGTTGTACTAGAACCGGGTGATGAGTGCATTATTCTTGATCCAGGATATGTTGCATATGAACCATCTGTTTTAGTGACTGGAGCTACACCTGTTTACTTACAGTTAGAAGAAAAAAATAGCTTTAAAGTAACAAAGGAAATGCTTGAATCTAAAATAACAGATAAAACAAAGATGATTATTTTAAATTATCCAAGTAATCCTACAGGTGGAATAATGACATATGAAGATTATGAAGAGATTATTCCGGTTCTAAAAAAACATCATATATTAACTGTATGTGATGAAATTTATCTAGAACTAACTTATGGAGAAAAACCAATATCAATGGCTTTGTTTGAAGATTTTAGAGATCAATTAGTTCTCGTAAATGGATTTTCGAAAGCATATTCTATGACGGGTTGGAGACTTGGATATATGCTTGCGGATAAAGCAATCATTGAAGCATGTAATGCAATTCACCAATATGGTGCAATGGGAGCGGCTACACCAAGTCAATTTGCTGGTGTAGAAGCGATATCTGAAGCAAGTGATAAAGATATAGAAGAACATAAACAGTCTTTTGAAGCAAGAAGAAATTTTATTGTTAATCGTTTAAACCGTATGGGTCTATATACTCCAATGCCTAAAGGTGCATTCTATGTATTCCCTAATATTACTTCTACTGGATTATCTTCTTATGAATTCTGTACAAGATTATTAAAAGAAGAAAAAGTATGTGTAATACCAGGAACAGCATTTGGGCCAAGTGGTGAAGGACATGTGAGGATTTCTTATGCTTATAGCTTGGAAGAATTAAAGATAGCATTAGAAAAAATAGAACAGTTTATCAGCAATTTGAAGGCAAACTCTTAATGAGTTTGTTTTTCTTTTTTAAAGAAACTAGAAGATTTTCAAACAAATAAAAAAACATTATGTAAATTGTAAAAAATATCGAATATTACGCCATTTTTAAGCATTTTTTTGTTTACAAGAAGGGTAATAACTGATAGAATCTTTAAGCGAGTAGAAAATATATTCTGCTCCTTGCCAGTAATGGCCGTATAGTCCAAAAGGAGGTGTAGACATGAGAACATATGAAGTTATGTATATCATCAAAGCTTCTCTAGAAGAAGAAAAACGTACAGCCCTAATCGAGACAATTTCAGGCATCATCACTAAAGAAGGTGGAAAAATTGTTAAGACTGATGAATGGGGAATGCGTGATTTCGCTTATGAAATCGATGATATGACAAAAGGTTACTATGTAGTAACATTATTTGAAGCTGAAAATGAATGCTTAAAAGAATTCGATCGTTTAATGCGTATCAATCCTAATGTCGTTCGTTTCATGACAGTTTCAAGAGATGACCTTTCATCAAAGGAGTCTAAGTAATGATTAATCGAGTTGTACTTGTAGGAAGACTTACACGTGATGTGGAAGTCCGCAAAACAACTAATGGATTATCAGTAGCGTCATTTACTGTTGCGTGCGACCGTAGACAAAGAAGAGATGCTCAAAATCAACAATCAGCGGACTTTATCAGTTGTGTTGCTTGGAGACAAACAGCAGATTTCTTAGGGCAATATGCTCGTAAGGGTGCACTAGTAGGCGTAGAAGGAAGAATCCAGACACGTAACTACGATGGACAAGATGGTAGAAAGGTTTATGTAACGGAAGTATTATGTGATACTGTTCAGTTATTAGAAAGTAAGTCACAATCACAAAATCGTGATTATAACAACTCTCAAGTAAGTGACTATCCAATCAACGATACAAATTCTTTCGATACAGCATCTAATGATCCATTTGGTAACAGTGATTTTGATACAGGCCCAAGCATGGATATTTCCAGCGATGACCTGCCATTCTAATTATTAAAATCAAAAGGAGAATAACATGGCATTCAGAAAGCAAAGAACTGGTGGTAAAAAAGTTTGCTATTTTACAAAAAATAATATCACCTATATTGACTATAAAGATGTTGAGCTATTAAAGAAATTTATCTCTCCAAACGGCAAGATTATTCCTCGTCGTGTAACAGGGACAAAAGCTAAATATCAACGTGAACTAGCTGTAGCAATTAAGCGTGCACGTCAAATGGCTCTACTTCCATATATAGCTGACTAATTAAAACCGCGTTATGCGGTTTTTTAATAGAAGAATATTTGAAATCTTGGATAAAAGAAAAATGGCTTGAATAAGCCATTTAATGTATCTATGGTGCCGATGAGAAGAATCGAACTTCCAACCTACGCGTTACGAGTGCGTTGCTCTGCCATTGAGCCACACCGGCATTAACAAAATCTATTATACTTTGACTTGATTGTATGAGCAAATGATTATTTCTTATACATCAAGTCTTTTTGTTGCTCTCTTTTTTAATAAATTCCAATTAGACTGCCCAACACTTGATAAGTGTTAAGTATACAGTAACTATGTTTGTTCAAGTATGAACCATTTTCAATATAGAAACAGAATACTGGCTGTATCTTAATTTTGTGATAATCTTAATAGCATTAAAAGTGTGTTCTTCTGATTTACGGTTTAAACTCATAGAAAGAAATGGAGGGTGAACAGTAGGAAAAAATAATTTATCAGTTTATTAAATGCTGATATGTTGCGACCATTAAGTAGATTAATACTTTGTGGATACAATTCAATTGCTTCAAAGAGGAGGCATCAACACTATTATAAATTTTTTATATGTATATAATGAATATGTAAATGAAAAAGGAGATTCTGCGGGAATCAAGATTGTGGATGAAACAGATCCTGAAAAGACAGTTATTGCAGCTACTAAATCTGATTCAACAACTTCTTTGATTAATGAAGTGAATACAATTCTTGATGAATTAAGAGCAGATGGAACTTTGGCGGAATTATCAAATAAATATTTTGGTTATGATGCAACAAAGCTTCCAGAGTAAACAAAGATATGAAAAAAATGATTTTAGGAGTATTATCTCTATTTCTGTTAACTGCTTGTACAAGTGGTAGTGGACAAGTGGAAATGACACCTTCAACAGAACCAACAAATAACGTAATGACTGATTATGAAAAGGTACCTGAAGATAATGTCTTTTATACAAGTGACAAAGATGGTGTATTAAAACTGTTGGAACATGGTACAGGGGTTGTTCTTCTTGGTTTTAAAGAATGTCCATGGTGTCAAGCATATGCACCTTATCTTGATGAAGTGTCAAAAGAATATGATTTAAGAGTACTTTATTATGATGTTTTAGAAGACAGAAAAGAAAACACGGAATTTTATCAAACACTGGTGAATATTATGAATGAGCAGGGTGATGATATTACGGGATATGACAATGATGGTAACGCACGTATTTATGTACCTCTAGTGATTTATGTGGTAAAGGGAGAGATTGTTGGTTATGACAGTGAAACTAGTCAATTATCAACAGATGATATCTCAGTAGAAGATTATTGGACAGAAGATAAAGTTCAGGCATTAAAAGATAAACTTTCTGCATATAGTGAAAAAGTTAAAACAGCACAAGATGAAAATAACAGTCAAGGTTGTGATTTGTCTTGTGGTGATAAAAACTAATGATATTTACAATTTAGCTTTAATTCAGTATAATATTGGGGCATTAGCGAAAGGAGCACTTTCATGTTAAACGCTTTATTGATGATAGACGCTGCTCTATTAATTATCGTTACTTTATTACAGGGTGGTAAATCAAGCGGTATTTCTGGAGCTTTCACAGGATCCGGCGGATTAAACCTGTTTGCCAATACAAAAGAAAGAGGTTCTGAAAAAGTAATTTCAAACCTTACATTAGTTTTAGGTGTATTATTCTTTGTATTAGTTATAGCAATTCGTATAGTTGATTAATTTAAGCCGGTTATTTAACCGGTTTATTTTTATATTATGGTAAAATTTATGGAAAAATTAAATGAAAAGATTATAGAAATATTAAATAAATATCCTCGAGGATTATCTTTTAAAGAACTTGAAAAAGCACTAGATGTTAAGACTTCAAGTGATTTTGCTATACTTTCAAAGACAATGGACCAACTTGAAAGAGATTTCGTAGTTGTTCGTGAGAAAAGTAATGCATATCAATTAGCAGAACAAACTGGTTTTATAACAGGAGTTGTTCGTATCAATTCTAAAGGTGTTGGCTATATTGATTTAGAAGATGACCGCAGTATTATGATTGAACCTGAAGATCTTAATGGAGCATTAGATAGAGATACAGTCGTTGTAGGAATTAATAAGAGAACTTATAACTATGTTGTTAAAGCTGTTAGAAGTCATGCAATAGAGCACGCTATTGGTACTTTTGTGCAACAGAAAAATGGAGCTTTAAAGTGTGTTTTAGATG
>OIWM01002625.1_pt1 | contig 14523 bp, 9 predicted proteins | sample 1587451 | NCBI WGS metagenome assembly OIWM01 (sample SAMEA3888907, study PRJEB22519) | human gut metagenome | biome: human gut; feature: human-associated habitat; material: faeces | place: Denmark | collected 2011
CATTCGGACTGAAGCCGTTCTTGGAGGTGCCGTTCATCAGACCCTTTTCAGAGACGTAATTCACAGCATCTTCATACCAGCTGCCAGCCGGAACATCCGTGAACGAGGCACCCGTGGTAGGCTTGTCGTCCTTCGGCTTGCTCGGCTTCGACGGAGTGACAGGGGTCGGAACCGGGTTGGGGATCGCATCGAACGCTTCCTCACAGGCAACGAGCACATCATAGTTGGTAACGTACTTCTTCTGTGCGTCGGTCAGTGCATCAAAAGCCGCGCGGGCCTTTCTGATCTTCGGACCGCTGCTGCCGGTGACGGACTCAACGCCGCCGATATCGTTGATCAGCTTGATAACTTCCTGTGCCGCAGCCTTGTCGATTTCTTCCTGCTCTGCCTCCTTCTTCAGTTCCTCATAGCGTGCTTCCGCATCGGTGAGGATCTTCAGGTGGTCAGGATAGAGCTCATTGAAGATGGCGAGCTGTTCTTCGGTCAGTGCATCATAAGCTGCGCGGGCTGCTTCGATGGCGGCCTTGCGCTCCAGCGTGACCGTGCCGATGGCTTCGATTAGATCCTTGGCATTTTCAGCTGCATAAGCGTCCTTCAGTTCTTCCTCAATCTGGCTGCGCTTTGCGACAGCCGCATCGAGTTCTTTCTGCGTGGCAAGCGGGTTGCAGAGCACATCTCTATGAATCTCGAAATATGTTCTGTTGTTCCGCAGCAGCTTGTCGCCGTAGACCTGACGCAGCTCTGCGACCATGACGGTCAGCGCGGTCTTGTCGCCAGCGGCAGTGCCATCGTCCTTGTATGCGATGCTGGGCTGGCCCCATTCGGAGTTATCCGCAGCCAGGTCGGCACCGTAGCCCCAAACCGTGAACTGCCAGCGCATGACTTCGCCGTCAGACAATCTCCAGTCCGCTGCACCAACGCCGGGGAAGGAGGGATTGCCAGTTTCACGATCCGCAATGGAGTACATCCAGCCGGATTTGTCGCAGTAATCAAACTCACCGAGGTACTTGCCGTCCTTGTAGCCGTCTGTCGTCCAGTCGGCATAGTTCTGGATATACTTTGCGACCTGCGCCTTGGTCTGATCCGGCCAGTAGAGCTGTGCCAGATAGAAGCTGTTCGCTTCAGTGCCCGTCATCATGTAGGCATACGGAGGTTCAACAGTCGGTTCGCTGACGTGATAGACCGTCGCACCTTCCAGATCCATCTTGTACTTCTCTTTGATCGTCTGCTTGATGAGATCGGTGATCACATAGCTGGCCTGCGTGTACTTGTCCACCGTAACGATGGTCGGGTCAATGTAGTAGCCGAGGCCGAGCGTCTGCGCGTCCAGCGAGACAATAATGTCAATCTTGCCTGCGCGGTCGGGCTTGATCGCACCCATCGCCTGCAGCGCCTTGTTCAGCTCTGCAATGATATTGTCCTCAATGTACTTGCCATCGGAGGCAGGGGCTTCATTGATTGCCTTGATGCCGTCCTGATACGCCTGTTCGAGCTTTGCCCAGTTCGCGTCGGAGTAGTCAGACTTGCTGTACTTCTCGTACTGACGCTTCAGGCTTTCCAGCGCGCTCTGGCGGTGGTAGGCCAGCGGGTCATCGACCTCGCTGGGGTCGATCCACTTGGCGTAGAGCGTGATGTCCTTTGCGGGGAACACCGTATCATTGCTCGTCCAGGTGGTCTTGCCCTCGGTGTCATAGCTCCAGCCGCTGAACACATAGCCGTCGCGTGCGGCAGTCGTCTGGACGCTGACCGGGATCTCACTGTAGATCTGACCCGTGACAGATTCCGCACCGTTCAGTGTGCCGCCGTTGGGATCAAAGGTGATCGTGGTGGATGCGGTTTCCAGATAGAGTGAGCCACTGCTCACGCTGTGACCAAAGGTCTGTCCATGCAGCGTGACACCGGCAGCCAGATTCATGCAGACATCAATCGATGCAGGCTGAATCTTTGTTGCAAACTGATTCGGATTCTCAGCATCCGACCAGAATGCGGATTCCTTGACGCGGATCCACGCGGCATCCTCGCCTTCGCCCTCGTAGCGGCAAAGAACTGTCATTCGATCCTGATTATTATTGAAGATCGGGCCAGAATAGTAGTAGTACGGAACGCCCTCATAGCTGAGACCAGTACTATTGATAACGTAGTACGCTGCGCCGCCCTTGCCGAAAATCGTGGTAGGAACCTCTTCGACAGACAAATCTGCAACATTCAGAAGCGTCATCTTGGTATAGACCGCGCTGACATTGTTACCGCTGTTTGCCGAGATCGACAGCTTACCGTTTGCGGCGTTCAGCTGGTCATACTGTCCAGCCGTTACTCTGGTCGTGAGCGTCTGCCACGTCTGTTCGTTGGCATCATAGACATAAACGCCATTGCTGTCCGCAGCGTAGGTCTTGCCGTCCATCTGGATCAGCTTGTCCTTGCCGTGGCCGCCGTCCGTCCATTCGCTGCCAGTCCACGTCTTGTCCTTCGCTACGATAACGCCGTCCTTCAGCGGAATGATCGCACCAAGATTGGCTGCATAGCAGGTTGCTTCCTTACTCTGCTCATTTTCGCTGAAATCGTAAATCTTACTGTCCGAAAGGAGCGTCCACGTCTCGCCGTCGTAGGAAGCGAGATAGCCAACCGTGTAGGTATAGCCATCGTTATAGGTGTAGTCTTTGGAGGGCGTGGGCAGGTCACTCTTGTTCTTGGAAGCGATATAGGCCCATACCGTACCGTCGTCCGCGGATGCAAGCGATTTGACCTGGTTCAGTTGGTGCAGCCCGGAAACGTCGCAGCTGGTAAAGGAAAGGCTTCCTTTTTCCAGCGTAAACAGGCCGCTGCCGTTGCTCATGACCAGATTGAGCTGACCGGTCACGTTGTCCACGCCCGCAGCCGCCATCGTGATGTAACCGCTCGCATTCTCCACATAGCGCAGGGCGTCGCCCTTGCGGGTATTCAGGATAGTAGCAGGCAGATCATAGGTTCTGGTTTCAGTCTCCCGTGGGCCTGCGTTGGTGGTGAAATCGACCGCCGCCGTGATCTGCGTCATGTCGTTGGGGATATCGTCCAGACGCATCTTAAAATAATGATTGCCGGCATTCAACGTACCAACAATGAATTCCGTGCGTCCGAGCGCCTTGCTTTCGTCCACACTGTCACCGGCGTAAAGACGTACCACAAACTTTGCGGCATCTTTTTCTGCCAGCTTGCTCGGGACGGAGAACGTCAGATAGCAGACGCAGCTGCTGTCTGTGATCAGGTTGGAGTACAGGCCCGGCGTTTGGTTTTGGATGATCGCAGGTGTGACCTGTCCGTTATTGGGGTCTGCTTCCACATAGAGATTATTGAGCTTGAATACGTCCAGCAGAGACATATCCATCTGCTTGAAATGCGGCGTAAATGTGACATTCTGCTTCAACTCCACATTCAGCGGATTGTCCTTGCTGTTCCAGCTCTCATCCCAGAAGGTTCCCTCATTCGATGCCGCAGTCCAGTAATCAAAGACTTGACCATTCGGTGCGCTGGAAACAGTCAAACGCCATTTATCTGCACCGTCATTTACACCATAATATGCTGTTGCCACATACTGAGCGTTGGTTTCATCCACTGTAGCCTTGTAGGTCGCGGTGCTCGGGTCAGATTCTTTATCTTCAAACAGAAATTCTATCGTGATTCCGTTTGCCAAGCAGTATTCGCGTAGATTTTGGCACTGTTCCGCATTTGCGCAATCCGCAATAAAATAAAACGTATAAGTCTTAAACTTTCTATCCGTCTCCAGACTGGGTTCTATTTCAAGACCTTCCAGAGTCACCGTGTTTGATGAATTCTTTTTGGTAGGTGCCTCGATAAACGTACCGTTTATCTTGACACCACGAAACACTTTGTCAGAAGGAATGCTGGCCTTGGTCAGTTCAATTCCTCCAAGGCCGAAAAAATCCTGTCCGTCTTTTACAATGGGAATCGAGTCACCCTCGATGACGGTATCTACTTGCCCCTGTTCTCCATAATACCAAGCATAATAAGGCGGCTCTATCAACGTCTGTGTAATTCCAGTTGAACTTACACTAAAGCTAACCGAACTGGTGTCCTCTGCAAAGGCAACCGTTGGAAGCACTCCCAGTAAAAGCACGGCACAAAGGAGGATTGAGATAATTCGTCGTGTCATATTCTTCTCCGTTTTCCGCTTGCTTTGCATAGGAGAGGGAGGACTTACATAAAGCCCTCCCTCTCCCGAAAGGCAATTATTTCACTACATAGAGGTGATTATAGTCGTTTCCGAAAACAGCGTATCCGTTGGAGATAGCCATTCCACCCAGCGCATAAGTATCGCCTGTCGTAGCCCATACCTGTGTAGCATCTGTGTCATTTACCGGAACCGAGAAGCAATATCCCGCACCCCCGTTCGAGTTCGTGTTAAAGTAGAAATAGTCCGTCGTGTACTTGGTGCCACTCTTTACAGAATAAACAACAGGTGTACACTGAACCGGCTGCGTAAATGCTACACCGCCTACGGTGATAAGCTCTGACGTTCCAACAGTTTCATCATCATCCGGCTCGCTGATTCTCATCAAACCGCCAGCAGTGAAACCACTGTAGAAGCCAACATAAATGTTGCCGCTTGCAGCAATCACCGGTGTAGACGTGCAGTTGCCGGAATATGTTTTGTTGCCAATTGTGTAGCTCAGCTTCGCGCCCCACGAGAATGCCGGTACGCCGTTGCTCACGTCAAAGCAATAGAAGTTGCCGAAGCTGGAGCCGCTGGGATTCTGCGAGGTGAAGTAAATCTTCGTGCCATCGACCATGATGCTGGAACGAACGTTGCCCGCCACATTGCTGTTCACAGACGGGAGCGTCATCGAGCTGCCAGTAGCATCGAAGTCAGAAACCGAGCGCCAGTAGAGCTTGCCGCCGTCACTGCCAAAGTAGACATAGTCGCCAACCACGGCCGCACCAGCCCAATAGAAGCCATTCGAGGCAGGCGTAAAGGTCTTATAGCTGCTGTCGCTAATCTTGACCTGATAATACGGCTGCGCCGAGTTGCCGCTCCAAGTGCCGAAGTAGAGGTAAGTGCCGTCCGTTGTGATCGGAGTATTGATCTGGCCAGTGATGCCGCTGACGATAGACGGATGCTCCACGCCCGCTGCGCCTGCGTCATTGGTCTCGATGCCGGTGACCTTCTGGAGCGCCGCAACCTGCGCATAGGTATCGACATACTGCAGCGTGCCGTCGCCGCCGGTCAGCTTGATCGTCAGCGTCAGCGTCTGCGCCGTGCCGACATTGCCGGAGCCAACATTGATGTTGTAGTTGACATAATAGTAATACTTGTAGCTCGTGATCTCCGTGCCGGTGTAGACAGGCTGCTCGTACATCACGACATTCGTGCCGCTGTTCGTGCCGCTTGTAATCAGGTTCAGCGTCACGTTTGCGCTGCCGCAGGTGATCTGCGCCGTGCCGGTAACGCCGATCGTGCCGCGGTTCGCAACCGTGGTCTCGCCCAGATAGATGCCAGCCGCAACACGGTTGCTGCTCGTGGTAATGTTGGAAATATTGAACGTCTTGGTCAGGCCGGTATCACCAGCAGCAATCGCGTCGCTGCCCGTGAAGCTGGCATCGCTGTAAGTTTCTGCATAGGACGCTGCCAGATAGATGGTGTCGCCCGTGCCGTTCGAGCTGCCGGGAACCAGCAGCGGCGAGGAAAGCTGGAAGCCGGAAGCACCGGTCATCTGCTTGTCCCATACGAGAACGCCGTCATTGCAGTTGATCTTTGCCAGTCTGCCGCCGGCAGCATGGCCGTCATAGAAGACGTAGGCGTAGGTCACGCCGTCAATCGTCCGCATGACCGGAACGTTGTCAATGCCGTCCCAGCCGCTGCCAGCATTCATAAGGTCAATTCTTGTGATTGTGGGGGAAGTGCTGGTCGGCGCGGAAGTGACTGCGGCGTTGTGCGTAGTCGTATCGCCGCCGTAGCCGTACCACGTCGAGGTAGTTGTGGCTGCAAATGCTGTTACACTGAGCAGCATTGCAAGTGCCAGAAGGATTGCTAAAACTCTGCCAGTTCGTTTCATAATCAGAAACTCCTTTCTTTTGCAGAAATTTTCGTTCCTCGCGGATTCCCAATGCAGTCGAGGAACAGCCCTGCATTGGGTCTATGTCACAGCCGGATGCTGCAATCACCATATTGTCGGATATGCGAAAGGGGGTTCCCCGGCTCTGTGTTCCCGCGCAGAGCCGGGGCCTTGCGTCTGTGACGCACAATGAAGCGAATCTCAGGGGGATGAGACGCACATCTATCTGCAAATCTGTCCGTTTCAGATTGGCATACATTATTATTGGGGCAGCGCTGTTTCCGGCGCGGCCGCGGGCGATTCCGCCTGCTTCTGCGCTGCCTGCTGCGTTTCCTTTTTCGCAGTTTTCTTTGCCGCCTGCTGCTGACGGAACTGCGTCAGCTGGCGTTGGTATTCCCGCTTGAACTCCGGCGTTTTCCGAGGATTCCAGCCATCGGGAAACTTGATGCCGCGCATCTGCAGCGCATTCAGCGTCCGCCCGGTGATTTTTTCATCCAGCCAAAGGTCTGCCCGAAAGCGCCGGCCTTTGCCCTGAAGGGGAATCTGACGTTTTTTCATTCTGCCGCCCCTCCATCACCAGCAGTGCCGGAGGGAGGCGCTGTTTTCTTCGGCTGCTTGCGCTCGGATTTCTCCTGACGCATTTTTTCTTTGTTCGCAGCCTTCTTCTGCCGTTTTTCCAGCATGTCCTGTTCCCGCTGCCGCTCGTACTCCTGCTGGAAGAGCATGGTCTTCTCCAGCGCGGGATGGAACCGCTTGACGGCAAGCTCCTTTGAAACGCCGCTGGCACACAGGGCGTTGGCCCAGCCGCGGAACCGCAGCTCGATATAATCGCCGCCGATCACCTCTGTCCGGCCGGGAATATGCCCGCACCATCTGCGGCACTTGCACAGGTACTCGGCCAGCTCGTCCAGCGACGCATTCTGGTTCTTCAAGACAAATTCAACATTCTTGTTGGCGAGCGCAACGTAAGTGCGCTGCATTAAAACCTTTTTAAGCGCGTCCATGTTCTCCTGACAGGTTCGGTATGGATTCATCGCTGCACCTCCTGTCCGGAAGTCCCAGCCATGTTCTTTTCAGCCATCCGTCCTTGTGCTAATTCGTACAGGTCGCGGACGATCTTGCGTTCTTTGAAATGCGGTGGGTTTTTGATGTTGGTGATCTTGCCGCCGTAAAAGGTTCGGATAGCCTTTTGCCACGATCCGAAGCGGTATTGGATGTACTCTCCGCCGATCACCTCTACCATGGCCGGAGGATGCCCGATGTCCTCCATGCAGCTCTGCAAATACGCCGAAAGCTGCTCCAGCGTGTCACTTTGATGCTTGATGATAAACTGAACGTTTTTATAGGCGATCACGCGCTCAATGCGGCTGTAGATGATCTGGTCTTGGTTGTCCTGGCGCTGCTCCATTGTCAGCGTTCCTCCTAATCGTACTTTTTCGCAAACCATCCCTACGGAGTGGGATAATCTGGATTACTTCCAAACAAAAAAAGCACCAACCTGTTTTTCTCCCGGAAAACAAATCGGCGCCCGTGCCTGGGTACGATAGATCATCGTGCTATCAACCACACGTCTTTACCAGCCTTCTGCACTTCAGGGATCATAAATAGACAGAATCCCATGCAGGTGAAGATAGCGATTCTTCTGACTAGGACTATGGACACGATCCGTGTCCGCGTTCCGTTTCCTACCTTCTCATGGGAAGACTCCCACAATGGCGGTCTTTCGACCACATGGCCTGCGGCAAAGCGCTGTCTTACGCTTTGGCACAAACCACTTTAGAAACAAACTCATCCATTACAGCTCCGGGCGAGTAGCCGCACGCACTCCCAATGCGCACGACCTTCCTCTTTCACCGCAGGCTCAGTCCGGTTACGGCCGCGACCTGCGATTACACATCTTCAGCGGATAAAAACAAACAATATGTAATTTTGATGTCAGAATAGGATTTCAAATCTGTGGTATTCTAAACCACATGTACGGCAATGAGATTTTTCGTAAAGTGTTCCACTTTACGAGACAGCCTGAAACCCTATATCTTCCGTTTCTATTTCCTATTATACAGTCAGAAATGAAAATGTCAATTTGATTCTCCTGATATTTCGGCATTTTCTAACACAAATCCTAACATCGGAGTGTCGTAAACGAAAGAAAACGAAAATATGTAAACCAACAAAGGGTGGTTGCCGCGCGAGATACCTCGCATTTGCCGTCAAAAATATGGTAAAGCTGAAAGGTGGAGAGCGCTTGGGACGATGGGGAGATAATATCTATCACAGAAAGGATGGCCGCTGGGAAGGGCGTTATATCGCCATGCGCCTGCCGGATGGTAAGGCGAAGTATAAGTCTGTCTATGGAGTGAGCAAAACTGTTGTAAAAAAGAAACTGATCGCCGCCATACAGGCGCTGGCGAAGGAACCGGCAGTTACCTGCAATTTGACGGTAAAAGAGCTTTTTATGCAGTATCTGGCACAGGCTGATATTAAAGTTTCCACACGTGCGCGCTATCGCTTTCTGCTTGAGCGTCACATTCTTCCGCAGCTCGGTCAGATCTCCGTTTCACGGCTGACGGCAAAGGAGCTTTCTGCGTTTCTGCTTCATATGCGAAGTGCGGGACGCTTGGATGGAAAAGGCGGTTTATCTGCGAAAACTGTACGGGATATCGCCGTTCTGATCAAAACCATGCTGCGCTATGCCCAGCGGGAATATCATTGTTCCTGCGACGCGCTGACAGCGCATCTGCCAGCCTGTACGCAAAAACAGATTGAAGTGTTTTCCGAAGCTGAGTTGGCTGTGCTTGGAAAAGCCCTTTCGCCGTCAGATAGAATTAGCACAGCGGTTATGCTCGCACTGTATGCCGGCCTGCGCGTGGGCGAGATCTGTGCGCTTCGCGCCGGGGACATTGATGCGCTCTCCGGTACGCTTTCTATCGACCGTTCCGTTCAGCGGATCACGCTGAACGGGAAATCGCAGCTTCTGGTGGACCGTCCAAAAAGCGAAAGCTCGGAACGGGTCATTCCGCTGCACCCTGAATTGCTGCGTTTACTGCAAGAACTCACCGAAAATATGCCGCCTGATGCTTATATTATGACCGGCCACGCAGATCGGCCGATGGATCCGCGCACCTGTCAGTATCAGTTCACCACTCTCCTGAAGCGCTGCGGTATTCGGCATCGCGGCTTCCATGCCCTTCGGCATACGTTCGCTACGCGATGTGTTGAAACCGGTGCAGATATCAAGAGTGTCAGCACCCTGCTCGGACATGCGGATATTAAAACCACCCTAAAACTGTACACGCATCCGTCTTTGGAGAGCAAGCGTCGCTGCATCCAGAGAATTGTTTTCCTGAAACTTGGAGCATAAGCTTTACAACGTGGAATCGCGTCATTATAATCTATAATGTATAGAATCCGAAAAGTTGGGAGTCTTTTGTATGCAGGACTATGTTGCACTGGCAAAAACCGCAGGATTTACGGCGGCCGCATTGATGCCGGTGCGGGAATTGGTTGTTGTACCGGAATACCGCAAGTTCTGTGAGCAGAATCTCTGCGGCAATTATGATGTGCTTCCGGCCTGCCCGCCAATGAGCGGCACGGTCGAGGAAATGACAGCCGCTATGCGAAAATATGAAACGGCGCTGGTACTGATGATTGAAACAATGCCCGCTGATTATCATAACACCGCGGAGCAGAAAGCCGCAAAGAAGCATCAAAACCTGTTGACGGAACAGCTTATGGCAAAGATGCAGGCAGATGGCCTGGCAGATCTTCTGATGATGGGCGCAGGACCGTGGAAGCACGCATCCTGTATGTCGGTCTACTGCGTGGATGCACAGAAGATGGCTGATTTTGTCCATATGAAATGCTGGGCAAACGACGGGAAGATTCGTTATTTTTCTCTGATTTTATTCTAGTATGAGTGAGCGGGTTTCCGATGAGACCCGTTCATTTTTTGAAGCCTTTTTACCGTCAAAAATATGGTCGCGCTGCGGCGGGATGTCTGTGATAGCAGGCATCCCGCCGCTTTTTTCATAAAGTGGAACACTTTACGAGAATTTTTTATCATAGAGCAAAAAACAACATCCGTCAGGCGCAATGCCTGCGGATGCTTTCTGCCGACAGATAGACTTTGCCGGTAAAAGCAAACCGTTGACGAGGCAGCGCTTTCTTATTCCATGCACAGGCGCGTATCTGGCTTATCTCCCGCAGTCGGAGCTTCACAGTGACCGGTTCGTGGGGACTTTCACCCCGTTCCGCATTAAGTCCACTCCCTTTAGAAATGGACACCTGAACAGTCTATTCTTTTTCTTTTATTTTACTGCATTTTCCCGGAAAATGCACGAACTATTTCTGAGTATATAACTAAGTCTTCAATCACACACGCCCGCAGTCCATGCAGATGACAGCCCATCAAAATATGCATACGTTTCCGGTGTCAGCTCCTTGAGCTGCTCCAGTATCCTTGTATTGCCGGAACACCAGTATGCGAAGAACTCCGCGAAGTATTCCAAGCTGTTGCTTTTCGCGTGCTGCTTCATTGGCGCGGATGCGGCTTCGCGTGCATACAGGTCTTTATGCGCCTGCGGGAAGCCCATTGTGCAATCGAGGAAGTGTCCGAACTCATGCAGGACTGCGCTGGCTTCGGAAACGTAAATCCGCTTTTCAGTGTATGCCGCCGCGCCGATGCAGTTCACGCCGAGCTTCCGGCTGAGATCCGAGAGGTACTCCGTGCCGATCACGAACGTCCAGCCGTTTTCGTTGAAAGCGTCGAGGATCGGCTGTGGGACTTTGCGGAGTTCCAGCAGGAATGTGTTCACATTCCACTGCGTCAGGTTTTCGACCGTGATCGGCGTATCAGGCGGTACAACGGTCAGCGTCTGTGTCAGAACGGCATGAAGAAGTTGTGCGGCTTCGGCGCGTGTAACGAGCTCCGCTGCGGTCTTGTTCTCAGCACAAAGCCCAAGCTCTTTGACGACACGCAGAGCATTTTCGCCGGAAGAAAGCCAGTCAAGGCCGTAAAGCGTTGCATCGTAGAGTGGGATTCCGGCTGCCGCAAATGCAGTTCGATAGAGTTCACCGCGACAGATAGAACCGTTTGTGTCACTGATTGCGGTCGGCTCCAGCCAGCCGCCGCGGACGGCGGTCTGGACAGCATTCGTACCTGCTTCCTGCCATGAAACGCCTTCCGGCTCGGTATCAAACGCTCGACAGAGCATTGTTGCCCACTGGCTGATGCCGATCTTCTCGTTCGGTGAGAATCTGCCGGATGCCGTTCCTCTCAGGATGCCAGCGTCGGCAAGATATGAAACGGCTTCCGCGTAAGTTGCTTTCTCCGACACGTCCGTAAAGCCTGTGGAAAAAGCAAAAACCGGTACCGTCAAGAGCATCGACAGCACCAGCAGGATGGATATGAGCTTGATTCTTCTCATAAAATTTTTCCCTTCTAAATTTCAGATTTTTCTTTTCTGTATTGGATCTCAGCTAGAGTAGGCCCTTCAAGCTGCGCCGTGGTGTCGCGGCGCTGGTGACAGCAAAAGCGCGGACGTTCCCCTTGGCGGGAGCGTCCGATTTGCTATTTGCCCTCTATATTTATAATGTATAAGTTTGACGTGCAGCTCCCGTTTTCACGGTGTCGGCGCTGGCGCTGGATGTATCCGGCGCGTTCTAAGTCATTCAAGGCACGCTGAACCGTGCGCGGCGAGAGGTGCAGGTCGCGGGCTATCGTCTTGATGCCCGGCCAGCAGCTCCCGCCGCCTGCACGGTCACGGAGGTACATATAGACTGTCCGCGCCCGGTGCGGCAAATCAGGATCGGCGTAAATTTCACCGAAGAAGCTCATTTCTCGGCATAGCTGCTCATATAGTCATCCGCTTTCGGTATTGAGACCGGCCTTGGCTGGGAATACAGGCTTTTCTTGATATTCATCAGCAATTCCTCCTTTCCTGCGTAGTAAACCTCGCGCTGGGCGCGCTCTGGCGTTTGATATGGTTCTTCAAACTTGATGCCCCATTTGAAATATAATTGCAGCTTCGTGCGCATCGGGTGTGTGCCGGTTTTCATGACAACAAACTCACCCTTCGGGAGACTTTTCAGTTCGTCCGGTGATAGAAGCGCACGCTCTGCCATCTGCAAGCTCTGGCTGTTGCTGTCCTTTCCTTTGCTGATGGAGCCGGTAAGAACTGTCCGGCTGCCGAGGGCTTTGGAGAGCGTTTCCGCCGTTTGGCTGTTGGGTGCAAAGCCGCCGAAGATCGTATCCTGACAGTTATCGGCTATGATCTCCGCGCCCTCCTTGCCGTAATTCTTTTCGAGCTGCGCGAGACTCTGGATGATCGGCACGAGCGTCAGCTTGCGGCTTCGGCCTGCGGAAAAGAGCGGCAGAACGTCAAAGGGCGGCATCGTACCGAATTCGTCGCAGTAAAATACCACGCGCTTTTTTAGCTTGCCGTCGTTATCGTTTGCAATAGAAAACAACTCACGCGACAAGTTTTGGATCATGAGACCTGCCATGAAGTGTTTCGTCGGGTCTTCTTCCGGGATGATTAGAAAAATTGCACACTTCTCGGACGCGAAGTGCTCCGCATCAATCGGGCTGTCATAGCAAAGCACCTGTTCCTGCTCGGAATCTATGAATGAATTCAGGCGGGAAAGCGCCGTGGACATGACGGATGCCATGCCCTGGTCGGAAGAACTGGTTGCTGCGGTTGCCATCCAGCCCGCCTTATGCGTATCCGGCAGGCTGTCAACCAGCACTTGAAATCCATTCTTCTTGCCCATGGGAGCCATCAACTCCTTCATCAGTTTGAACACGGACATGATGTGCCGCTTGTCATGTCCCACGCTGTCCGGTGGAATGAACTCCGACAGCGTCATGATCACGGTTGCCAGTACACCTTCTGCTGCATCATAGAAGTACGAATTCTGTCCACGATCCTGCTCATCGCCGCTCGGATTGATAATGGTTTTAGCTAACACCTTTGCGTACTTTTCCGCATTTGCCCGCGCCTTCAGGTTGTCCGGATGTTCGCGGGCCACGTCCATATAGCGGTTGACCAACGTCATCAGGTTGTTTCCATCCGAGCGGATCGGGTTGCGCAGGTCGACCACTGATACGCGATAGCCATAGTACTTCTGCGCGATCCTTCCGCAGTTGCGCGCGAGGTCACCTTTGGTATCCAAAATCAGGAAGCTCATGCCGCAAGCGCAGGCATATTCGATGTTGGGATACAGAAAGAACGCAGTCTTGCCGACACCGGATGCGCCGATCATGAGGCAATGCACATCGTCGCGGTCCACCAACGCTTCCAGTCGCTTGCCGCGCTGCACACTGCCGAGAACCAGTCCCTGCACGGTCGGGCGCTTCTTCCCGGCGCGCCATGCTGCAACGTTAAAGGGAACCGTGACGTAGGCTTTTCGGATCTCCTGATCCGTCGCCCAGCGTGCTGTGCCATACTGACCGTCGCCAACGGTTTTAGACTTGATGTTGTTCAGCGAGTAGTTGTTCGTTAGAAGTGAAAGCAGAAGAATGAACAACGCACCTATCACGCCAACGGCAACCAAAGGGGTCATAGACTCAGGCATGGGGCTAAATCCTCCTTCTGAGCATGAAGAAGATCGTCGTTCCAGTCCTTGAGTTCCGGCACAAGACGTTCTGTCATAACACCGCGTTCGCGTAATTGTTCTGCCATCCGTTCACTGGCCTTATGTCCGGCATCATCATTATCAAGGCAGAGATACACCATTTTTGTATCCGGTTGTAGCATTTGGAGCACCGGAATCGGTGATGTGCCGCAGCAGGCAACGTAGCTATGCTCCTGCCACTGGCGCGGATTCATGGAAATGTAGGAGAGCATATCAATGGGAGCCTCGAATACATAAAGGCTCCCATCGGTTCCGGCATGATGAAAGCTGTAACGCGGGTCGCTGGACTCGACGTTCAGGCGAAAGGTCTTGCCGAAGCTGTTCGTGCTGCGCAGATGCGCGTGGCGTGGGCAGTTTCCTTCGTCCGTGCCAATGAACACGGCGTTGTGATGTGCCGCGTCTTCGTAGAGCAGTTTCCTGCGGGCGAAATACGAAACCACGTCGGCATCCAGCCCGCGCGTTTTAAGAAGATACGCAAAAACGCGGTGCATATTCGCGTTCGGAACAGGCGGTGCGAAGGGCTTTTGATCGACCTGTTCCCGCTTTTTCGCCTGCGGATAAAACGGCTCCATGCTCTCGCCCAGCAGCATGGACATCGCTTCGACGTAGCTTTTGCCGTAATATTTTTGTACAAAACTGACAGCGCGGCCACCCTCATTCGAGGCATGGTCGAACCACTCGCAGCCGCGAACCGTGACGCTGTGATCGCTGGCGAGCCGCTTTTCACGTCCGGATTTGATGAGTTTTTCGCCTTGACGGAGAAGAAATTCTTCGAGATCAACGGTTGCGGCACGTTCTTTTTGTTCTGGGGTAAATTCTATGTACTGTGCCAAAATGCACC
>OIWM01002629.1_pt1 | contig 14514 bp, 19 predicted proteins | sample 1587451 | NCBI WGS metagenome assembly OIWM01 (sample SAMEA3888907, study PRJEB22519) | human gut metagenome | biome: human gut; feature: human-associated habitat; material: faeces | place: Denmark | collected 2011
CTATATTTATTAATTAAAGGGCTATCTATAAAAAGTTCTGGAAGCCTTCTCCCGTTAAAAGCAACTGGTTTAATTCTAGTAACTATATCTTTTCTATTTTCTTTAAGTCCTAAATCAACCATATTGGTTCCATACAGAATTTCAAGACCTTTATCTTCTCCAATACGTTCATTTACATAAACATCGAAATTATCCAGGAATATCTCTCCACCCCATCTATTTATAATACTATTATCTCTGTTACTTCCATTTATAGCTTCAATTCTGTTTTGCTTAACAAAATAACAAGTATTAATCTTCTTAATATTAGAGTGGCCATTAAATTTAGTATCAGCTAATAAGATATTTAAAGCTCTTTGGCAATTGCAATTAACTGCTCTTATGTCTTCTGTAGTAGAGTAATATAAATCAAAGAAAATATGTCTTGCCTTAATTTTAAGGCCAGTAGTTAACATAGTTTTATCTATATTGTAAATTGGAAATAACTGTCCTTCAGAGTAAGGTGTAGGAGCTTTTATAACTCCATTTCCATTTATTAATTTCCATCTACCTTCTTTATCGTAGGGGTGTTCTATCTCTATTTCACATATACCATTAAGAGATATTTTAAAAGTTGCTTTATTAGGTTTTAAAGTAACATCACCGTCAAATTCATAATTGTTATTATCTCCACTGTAATATTCAATACTCATACCTATAAAGTCCTCCAATTAGGAATCATGGTAAAAGATTCTAATGTAGTTCCAGGAGTTAATTCATAACTTAAATTATTATCTCCAGGAATAAGCTCTAAATCTTCCCATTTCCCTTTTTTTCTTTTGCCTTCGATTTTCCCATTTCTTAAAGTTAATTTTCTAGGAATATCTATAATTATTTCATCTGCTAAATCAATAGTTACTACCTTTGAATTTATATTTAATTTAATGGTGCCATTACCAACGATTCTATAAACTGGTTCTGCACTAAGTGGGAATTCATTAAAAAGATTATTTTCAAAATCAATTTCGCATTCGCCATTAACTAAGTAAAGATACGGGGAACAAATAAAATTAATTGTAGCAACTCCAGAGATTTGAAATTGTGTTTCAAATTCTTTAAGATCTATCATCTTTACTTTATAAAAAAAATCTAAATCATCTGAAAAAATAAGATGGTCATCTTCTATAATAGACAACCATCTTTTAATCTCTCTATATTTAGTTTTAATCATTTTTTTATCAAGAATATCAATTTTTACAGGAATAGTTATATCTTCATAGCCCCCTTCTACTTCAACTTGATCTTCTCCACCTGGTATTTTTATAGTAGATTGTTTTTTCTGTGGGAATGGAATTATAATTTTATCTAAAATCTTTATTTTAAAACCATACCAAGAATTTTTATTATTAAAATTAAAAGATACTGGTCTATGCAAAACTGAAATCACCTCCTGTACTTATTGTGTAACTATCTTGACTTTCACCTATATTTTCGATAACTTTTTGTGTTGTATGTCCTGCTAATTCTTCACCATCTAGGTAATTTTTATTTTCTATATTTAAAATAAATTTTCTTTGATTATTTTCAGAATCATTACTATTTTTATTAATAATTTCATTTGAACTTCTTGAAACAACTGTAGCTCCTAAACTTTGTGATTCATAAGCAACCTTAGCTTTCATTTCTCTAGTTAAATTTAATAGCTTTTCCTTCATATTACTTTGTAAGTCTGGCATTGTTTTATCCATACCAACTTCTACACCAGGCATAATCCATTTACCAACTTCATCTCTCATTACACGAGAAGGTGAATGAATTCCAAGTGCTGCTTTAGCTCCATCAACTATACCACTAAAGAATCCATTTACTTGTCTCATGAACCAGTTTTTAGCGTTAATGATACCTTGCCAAAGCCCTTCTACAATGTGTCTACCAATATCAAGCATTTTACCAGGTATAGCTTCTACTGTATTAACTACAGAATCAACTAACTGTTTAGCTGAATTTACACCAGCATTCCATAAATCTCCTCCCCAAGTTCTAACTTTGGAAACAGTATCACTTAGCCAAGTCCAAATTCTACCTGGTAACTTTGAAAAATAATCTATTGTATTATTCAAAAACTCTGCTGCTATTTGACCAGCTTTTACGCCCATGTCGAAGCCCCATTGTTTTACCTTGTTAAAAGAATCAGTTAAATAAGTCCAAATTCGACCTGGTAATTGAGAAAGCCATGTACCAGTATTAACTAAGAATTCACTAGCTATTTGAGTAGCTTTAGCTCCCATTTCAAGGCCCCAAGCTTTTACTTTATTTAAGGAATCTACTAACCAAATCCATATCTTTCCTGGTAATTCAGAAAACCAATTTATTATTGCATCAATCCATGTAGGTACCGTATTAGCAAAAAAGTCTATAACTTGGACACCAAACATTACAAGCTTTATAAATACATAACTTAAAGCATATCCTATGTGATGTGGAAGTTCTGAGAACCAATCAACTATACTTTGAATCCAACTAGGAATAGTTTGGGTAAATAATATCCATACTTCATCGCACCAATTTTTAAATCTTGTAACTAATTCACTTCCGAATTGAGCTATGGAATTTTTAATGTATTCAAAACCGTTAACGAAGAAATCTTTAATATTAGTTACTAAATTATCTATAAAATTTCTAAAACCTTCACAGTGTTTATAAGCTAATGCAAAAGCACCAATAAAAGGATTAACTATAAATAATAAGATCTCTTTCCAATCTTCTTTAAAGAAATTAATTACTTTTTTAAATGCATTTGGTATTGTTTCGGTAAAGAAATGTGATATACCATTCCAAGCTGCAATGCAAGCTCCTTTTACCGCTTCCCACATTCCAATCCAAAAGTTTCTAAATCCTTCTGATGTTGTCCATAAGTAAATAAAAGCTCCAACTAGAAGCCCAATTCCTATTACAATCCATGTGATTGGACAAGCTAAAAATGCTAAGTTAACTGCCCATTGTGCTGCTGCTTCTCCTAAAGTTTCTACTTCTAATAATCCAAATACTGCTGCAAGACCTTGAACTAATGCTATTACACCTGAAATAATGCTATAAGCTTTGAATCCTAAAGCTACACTACCAATTACAGTTGCTAAAAAAGCAATAGGTTGAATATGTTCTGCTACCCAACCACCAAAACCTAAGAGTGCAGGAATTACTACTGTACTTAATAAACTTCCTATATCAGAAAATAGATTAACAAGGGGACTTAACTGAGGAAGCATTTGCTTAATTGCTCCAGTAAACCCATCCGTTCCAACTAAAGTAACAAAGTCCTCTAGTTTAGGTAAAAATGAACTTAATGAGTTTTTCATATTGTCAAACCAATCTTTAGTTAAATATCCCCATAGAATACTAAGATTATCTTCTAAAGTAGACATCATACCATTAAAAGTTTGAGATTGAGCTTCCATAGCTCCCTTTGTTTTATTTGCCATACTATCTATGGCTTTATTGTAAACATCAGCCGTAACCTTACCTTGAGAAGCTAATTTCTTAACTTGAGATACTGGAACTCCCATTACTTCTCCAAGAGCTTTGTAAATGGGAATACCTCTATCTTGTAAAATATTTAAATCTTCTGTATAAGCAACTTGGGCTTGTTGAACTTGTGCATATTGTCTAACCATTTCCCTAAGTGAATCTTCTTGAATACCAAACGCTGAACCCATATCACCTATTTTAGTTAATTGGTCAAATACCGCTTGCCCTTCAAATCCTGCATTAGTTAATTGCTTAGCCATAGTATCAACACCCATCTTACTAAATGGGGTTTTAGCAGCATAATCAGTAATTTCAGCCATCATCTTAGAAGCTGCTTCATGACTTCCAAGGATAGTTGACCATGCAACTTGGGCTTGTTCAGATAAAGCATTATACTCTATACCTGTTTTGTAGACAGATGAAGTGAAATCTTTAATCTTATCTATAACAAAAGCACCTGCTAATATTCCAGCACATTTACGAGCTAGTGATGCAATAGATTCCATATCTGCTTTAACTTTTTTTGTTCCATTAGAACTTTCTCGGCCTATTTCACTCCAAGCTTTTTTCCAAGCTTCAGAAGAACTCATACCCGCTTTTTTATACTCATTTGCTAGCTTTGCAGCTTGTTTTCTTATATCGCCAACACCTTTTTCAACGCCATTATTATCAAGTTTGGTATCTATTATAATTGTTCCGTCACTAATAATAATCACCTACTTTCTATTAAAAAATAAAAAGTAGGCATTGGCTCACTACTTATTGTGTGGCTCTAAGCTCTATCTTTTTTTATGTTTAAAATAATTATTTTTTTACACCTAGTACACTTAATTTCACCCTTTACAAAATTAGCTTTTAAAAGAAGCTGATTACAATAAGGGCATCTTATTTCTTTTATATTAACCACCTTCTTTTTTAAAAATAAAAAAAGTACTTAATTAAATTAAGTACTTTTATAAAAAACTAAAATGAATTTTTATCTTTATCAACTGAATCTTCATTAGATAAATTAAATTGTAAAAACTTAATAAAAGTTTTAGCTTTATTTATATTATCTCCCTTTAACGAAAGTCCTTCCATTTTGAGATCATTTTTATTATTAATTTTTATAGTTAGGTATAAATCTAACTCTTTTATGCTCGTAGAACCTGTCCCACTCATAGCACCTACTACTGCTCCTAAGTTACCAGCAACTAATTTCCCAACAATAGACCTTTTTACAACACTTTTCTCTTTTAACGTATTTTTTTCCATTAAATCAGCTTCAACATCTTCAATATCTTTATAGCTAATAATTGCAAAAGGTTTTGACTTTAATGGTTTAATTATTTCAATTCCTTCTTTAGAAAGTCCAACTTGGTAAAATCCTTTAGTTGCTCCTTCTGTAACGTTAAAAACACATCTATTAGCAATATTAGTAGTTAAAATTTTTCTATCTACATTATTTTTCTTAAAAATATCAAATAATCCCATGATACACCTCTGAAATTTCTATTACTTATGTAATTATTTAACATAATTATAGCATGTTTATCAAATTTTTAAAACTTTACCTTCCATTAGTGCATCCTCAATAGCTCTTAGCTTTTCATCTTCTGCTTTATTTTTTATATTAGGTAGTGCATAAAGTTCTTGCATTTCTTTATAAAATTTTCTTTCTTCTTTATCTTTTATTGTATTTAAATCCTTAGCTCTAAATTTCATTATTTCAACTATCTTATTAGCTTCTGAAAGCCCCTTAAACATAGCTTTAAACTTCCACCAATGCAAATATTCTATGTCTTGTAAATCCACTTTATATTGGCTTAGAAAAGCACTATAGATATATTCATCGTCATATTCAAATGAATATATGCTTTTTTCTTTTCTTGAAAAACTACCATTTTTTTTAGAATTTACTTCTTTATCTTCTCTTCCACCACCATAAAACCACATTATTTTATTTAATGCTTCTTCAAAATTTTCAGGTGGAGGTAATTTAGGAAAATATAAATCAAGTGCTTGGATAAACTTAATTTCTGTAGAAATATCTTCATCAAACATTAATAATTCAAATAAAATGGAAGTACGAAAATCACTCCTAATTTTATACTTAGCTCCATTTATTTCTACTTCCTTAGGAACTAAATCTATTAATATATTCATTATTTTTTATTTTTCTTATTATATCTATTATTTCTTCTTTCAGCCCTGTTTGGTGAATATTTTTCTCTAGTAGTTTCAATTTCCTTATTAAATTCAGCATCCTGTTCTTGCATTCCAATAGCGATTTCTTCAAAAGATTTTAGTGCTAATTTCATATTAGTTTTGCCTTTGAATACTTTTTCTGCTGAACCTTTACCAAAGATATTATCTAAACAATCACCTACAATTTTAACTGTATATTTAATACCTTCAATTCTATTAAAATTTCTTGGTGGATTTTTTAATGCTGCAACAACTTTATTCATTTCTTTTTGAGCTTTTTCTGCATCTTCAAGATCATATGCATCAAATTCAAATTCTATTCCATTTATTTTCATAATAAATCACCTCATAATTTTACTTTCCTTTAGCAGTAAACCCTTCTGTAAATTCCTTTGTACTTACATTAAAGGTACCAACAACTAAATCACCTTTAGTTAATAGCTTTCCTTTAGCACTCATTTCTCCATCTTTAGCCCCAAATTCATCTACTTGTATAGCAACGCTAAACTTCCTAGCTCTAAAAGAACTTTCTGCTTGTGCTGGTTTATCTAGATCTACTCTTAAATATTCTGTTTCAGCATCCGCTCCAACCTTATGAGTTTCTCCTATATCACAAATGAATTCTACTGCTTTTTCATCTCTTATTTGGTCAGTTTCATAAGAAAACTCTGCTTCGTAAGAAACTATTGAAGATGTTGGAGATTTGTCATTTACATATTGCTTTTTATTTGTCTTTGCGTTTGGACTTTCATTAATATCTGTAAATCCAGTTCCCATTAAAACGAACTCTTCTCCAACTTTTAAATAATCCGCAACTAATATTCTATTTCTTATGGATTTTGCCATTCTATCTACTTCCTTTCTTCTATATAAATTAATCTTAATTGAATTTGATATTGAGCTTTGTCAACATCAGTTTGAAAAGCATATCCATTACTGGTTACTTCTAGCTTTTCAGAATTTCTTCCGTTATCGAGTAAAGGTAATTCCCCTTTAATGTTCATTTCTTCAATCCACTCTGCAAATTTTTCATAAAAATTTATATTATCTAGATTGTTAAAAATATCAGGGCCATAACTCTCTCTGCTTGAAAAAATAAAAAGCTCTTGCTTTTTACAAGAGCCATCTACATATTTTTTTATAATTGGATTAGAAGGAACTTTTTCAATGGAATAAGTTGTTGTTTCTTTATCAAGATAATCAACTCCTATTCTTATAGCTCCTTCAAATTCTTCTAAATGCGGACACTTTTTAATAAAATTTCTTATACTTTCAATAACAGTCATACTCTTTTCCCACCTACAAAGTCTGCGACTTTATTAATTATTTCATCTCTATGGTCACTCCAAGCCCGTTTATCCCATAACTTGCCCCTTTGGCCATTACGGTTTACTCCACCAATTCCATTACCTTTATTTTCGTAATATTGCTTACGAGCATAAGGAGCATAATAAACTATATTATCTACATTTGTTTTTACATCTAAATCTTTAAGTGTTCCACTTTTAAAAGGAACATAATTATTAAAACAAAGAGCACATTCTTTAGTGAATAGTTGTTGAGCTGGGCCATCATCTTGTAGTTTTCTTTTGGCCAAGATATCCTTTGTACTATTTATTTCAATTCGAACGTTCATAAATACTACTTACACCCCACTTCAAAGTGCTCTGAAAATTTAGAAATTGCCAAAATGCATACTACATCATCATAATTTTGTTCTAAATTCTTTATTGTAAAAGGTTTTTGTCCAGTTATTTCAAAATCAATATCTCCCTTTACAATTAAATCACCTATATCTAAAGTAAAATAATTTTCTCTTTCTTCAGGTTCTAATCTTCTAAAAGCTTTAGGAGAAATATAATTATCAAGCTTATCTATAAAAATTTTAACGCTAGAATCAAGCACCAACCCTTTTTCTTTTATGCTACCTTCTTGTTTTTCTTGCCAATCTACATTCTCTATAACAGTTCTTTTATAACAATCTCTTTCTAAAGTATTGTCATAAAATTTGTTATAAATAGTTATAGCTGCATTCGGAAATAAAACCATTATCCCATTAACCTAACATAAGGAGTTGGTAGCATAGCTTTAACTTCATCTGTAAAAATAACTCTTCCTGTAGAAGAAGTACTTTTATATTCAATACTTCTTTCACCCTCTGTTATCTTTACAATTCCATCTTTATATTGTTTAGATTGTTGATACAAATACGTATCTAATACTATTTGTTCTATAGCATATTTAAAATTTTTAATAGAATCACTTTCACTAAAATTTTTATTTAGATAATTATTAATTTGATTTATAGCTCTTTTAATTAAAAGTTCTAACTTACTAATTGGAGCCTTTGGGAGATCTATTAATAAATCCTGGATAATTTCATTCATATAATCACCTCAGTTTAATGAAAAAGAGTGCTTAAAGCACTCATTCCCATTAAGATATAGTACCTATACCTAACTCAAGTCCATTTTCTAAAGTAGGTAATGCAGTAGCAACCGCTTTAGTATATCTTCTTACTGGATCTCCTTCTTTTTCAACACCTACAAAGATATTACCAACCATCTTAGCTTCTTCCATCTTATTAGAACCTAATAATTCTATTTCCTCAGCAGTTAATCCATAGATAGTTTCACCCAGTGCATTTTCTGCAAACATAGATAATATATTTTCAGGGAAATATCTCTTAGTTGTATATTTACCATTAGAACCTTGAACTTTATATTTAGCATTGTAAACAGCTACTTGTGGAAGTTCCATTGATTCTAAAAGAGAATTTAAATCTTTTCTAGTAGCAATTTTATCAAAGTTAACTCCAAAAATTGCTTTTTTTACAGATTCACAAGCTAAAATTTTGTTTAATACTTTAGAAGAAGTAAGTATTCTAGTTGGTTTAGTACCACTAGCATCTTCAACTGCATCAGCTAAAGTTTTTATATCTTCAAGTGGTTTAGCAGTAGCAGGATCACTCCAATCGAAAGTTTTTTTATTACCACCAGGAACACTATAATCTAATGTGATTGATACCCCATTTTCTTTTACATTAATCTTACCTGAAGATAATAATTCCATTCTCATTGCTTCAATCCTTGTTTGAACAGAATTAACCATCTTATCCCCATCTTTAAATAATTCCATTACAAGAGCTTTTTGTTCTGAATCCATTCTTGGATTATTTATAGCTATAATTTCTCTTTCTCCTATAGCTATTTTTCTTTTAATTAATGCTAATTCAGCAGCTCCTTTTTGTAGAACTTCTCTACTAGCTAATTCAGTTTCAGTATCGAAAGCGTGAACTGAAGCTGAAACTGGAAGTCCGTTCGCTCCAGTAATCATATCAAATTTGATATCCTGAATTTTTCTAGCTGGGAATAATGTATCTCCTAGCATAGCTGGTTGTTTCTTTACTCTATAATAATTTAAAAGTTCTTTAGTATTGAATAATTCATCTATTCTTGCCATTTATATCCCTTCTTTCTTATCTAAATGTTATTTTTGTTAATGCTTTTTCAGCTAAAGTTTCTGGACTTACTGGTAATCTTTCTTTTAATACATAACCTTCAACTATTAATGATCCTGGTTGTGGTCCATTAGTAACATCAACTTCTTCAGCTAATATACCAACTACAGTACCATCATTCTTAACAGTTCCATCACCGTCTAAAAGTGATCCTTTAGGAACTATTTTTTTACCACCTTTTTCTGCAACTCCTGAATCAGAAACAGTACATGGAAATGTTACTCTGTTTCTATATGTAGCCATTATTTCTACACCATTATCAAATTCTTGTGTCTTTGAATTAAAATACATATATAAATTCCTCCTTATAAAAAATTAAGCCCAAGGATTTGGACCTTCGGCTTTGCCTGAATTATTTGCTTCTTCTGCAAGTTGTTCTCCTAAGCTTTTTGATGCTCCTGAATTACCATTACCACCAGGAATCCATGCGCTTGCTCCTAATCTTTCATCGACTTGTTCTTGTACCCATGGATTAATAGATTCTACAAAAGAATCCAAGTTAACCTTAGTCTTTTCTAAATCTTCACCCAAGAAATTTTCTACTAAATTGCTAGGTATTTTCTTTTCATTAGCATATTTAATAGCTTCTGTAATTAAATCTTTTCTTGCATTAGCTTTTTGTTCATCAGCTAATTTCTTTTCAAGTTCTAAGATTTTCTTTTGAGTTGGATCTGTAATTAAATCGGGATATTTCTCCTGGATAAAAGGTTCTAATTCTTTTTCAAGATTATTCTTTTTCCATTCTTTTAATCTTTTCTCAAAATCTTTCCCTCCTTCCCCTTCAAGAAAGGCTTTAAAGTCCTTTTCTTTTAATTTGCTTTTGAATGCATCTAGAGTTAGTCCTTTATTTATAAAACCTTTAACTAACTCAGTACTAGCTAAAGTTTCATCTATATCTGCATCATCTGCTAAATCTGCAAATAAATTTATAAATTCACTTTTTTTCATTAAAATTCTCCTTTCAAAACTATAGTTAAGCAGTTTACGCCATACTTAGGGCAAAATAAAAAAGCCTTATTCCTAAGACTTAATTACTTTTCAACCTTATAGTTTTCCCACTTCTTATATGCATCAACATACATTTCCTTCTTATCTCCATTATAAGTACACTCATAATACATTCCATCAGATAAAGTAGTACTTAATAGAGCTTTATTATTTTGAAGTGTTTTACAGCACCATACCATAAATACATCATCTGTTGTAATTTCTTTTTTATCTGTCTTATCTAAATGTTTATTTGTATAATTGCATACTTCTTTTTTACACCAATCTAAAAATTCTTTTTCATTCATTATTCAACTACCTCCTCATAAGTTTCCTCAAAAATATCAGATTTACAAGGATAAAATTCACCTTTAACACCTTTAATTAAATAATCACCTAAACTACAAATCATTTCTCCTTCTAGTGTTGGTATTATCAAACAAGGAACACCATTTTCATAACTAGGTTGTATATTGAATTGTTGTTCATTAGCCCAATGATATACTTTGTCCTTTGTTTTATCAGTGAAATGCATAGCTTCAATTACAATTGGTTTCTTTCTATACTTGGCCATTAGCTTTCCTCCTCAAATTAGATATTGCTTTATCTAACATTTCCCCAACTTCATCAACTGTTTGTATAAATTCAGTTGAAAATCCATTATCATTAAAAGGAACTCCAGATATATCTTCTGTAATTCTAAAGTTTTCAGAATTAATAATTATTTGAGTATGCGGATTATATTCTTCTTTTAAAATATCACTTAAAGACTTAGCTAAATCATATATTTTTTTATTTTTAATTTCAGTCATAATTTACAACTCCTTTTTGACATTTATCTCTATTTACGAGTATATTATTTACGTATATAAATTATTTATAGTCATACTCATAGTAACACTTGCAATTTGGGTGTCTTGGAAGTGAAGGAGCATCTTTTAATTTAAACCTTTTATTATGATTGCTTCTACACTTTTTACAAGTATTGCAAAATGTTGCTTTATAAATTAATTCTTCTATTCCATTATCTTTACAATATTTCTTGAAAACTTCATCATGAACTCTTGCTACCTCAGTATCGACTAACCTTTTAGCATTATATTTACTTGTTTCAAATCTATCTTCAATATTTTTCTTGATTTCATTTACTGAAGTTTCTCCCTTTAGTAACTTTTCAATTTCATTTTGAAGTTCTTTAGAAATTTCATTATTATTTTCCCAAATTCTTTTACTGAAAGTTGAACCTTTATACTTCTTTTTAATGAATTTTTGTGCATCTTTATTAATTAACTCTCCAGTTACCTTAGCATCCTTATTTAATTCAACTTTGAATTCTAAATCATAAAAAATAGAGCTTTCATGTAACGCATTTTCTAATATTTCCGTTACTGTAGCTCTTTCTTGCTCTGTTTCATTGGAAAACATATTTAATACTTTTTTAGAAAATCTATTATAAAGTGTTTTTTGAGTTAATTTCGGAATTTTCAAAAATCCATCTTCAATGAAATATACTAATAGCAGCCATCCAATTTCATTTAAAAGCTCTTTTTTATCTTCTTCCTTTTTCTTGTTTACTTCTTCAAGGTTAAAATAAGAATTTTCAAATAAGCTTTTAACAAAATCCTCAAAGTTATTCATCTTCTCCACCACCTGGTAAATCAGGATGTTTATCTATTTCTTCTTTCTGTTCTTTAGCTACTCTTTCTGCTTCAACAAGTGAATTTGCTATGAAACTAAATTGACTTCTTGCTGTTTCCTTACTTATAGTTCCTTCTGGAACTTGTGCAAGAATTTGAGCTATCATTAAATCATCTTGTGGAATATTAGCTGTATATTTAATGCTTATATCTTTTGGATCATAATCTTTTCCTTTAGTTTTTAAGAATTTACATATAAATCTAATTCTATTTTTGATTATATCTTTATGAGCATTTTGATTTAAGCTACATTTATTTTCCATTGCATTTAATCTAGCTCTTAAAGCAAGAGAAGAAGTATTGCTTTGCATCTTTTCATTAGCATTAATATGACAAGCAATTTGATAAATCTTATCTTCATAAGTATTAATTGTATTCTGTATAAACGAATCATTTATATTTTTAATTAACCACTCAGCTTTTGATTTATCACCAGGAAGTATAATAATTCCTTTTTCCTTCATTTGTTTAGTATCATCTTCCTCTAATGTAGCATTACAAAATACTAAGAAAGCATTCCTGAAATCACTTATTTCATTAGCTATATCACTTAAATTAGTTTCAAAAGCATCTTGAAGGCCTTTTATGTCATTATAAATAGTATCAAACTCTTTTTCATAAGAAAGTTGACCACAACTGACTGGAACTTCACCAAAAATATTTTCAATAGGATCTTTTACTGAAACAAAATTTTCATTAAACCTATAAATTTTATTTTTTGTATAAACATCAATAAATTTTTTATTGGTTATTTTAGTTTGGAAACAATGAATAAATAATATTACATTCCCAAACTCATCTTTTAATGCAAATCCTTGAGTTGGTTTTATTATTTTAGAACAAAAATCTGCTTTAGAATCTAAATAATACAATTCATACACTTCACTAAACATTAGAAGATACTTCATTAAATCACTATTATGGTTAGATTCCCAATGTGATAAAGTGTAATTAATGTCTTTTATAAAATTCGTATTTCCTTCAGTAGATTCATAAGCTAACTCTTTTCCTACACTATAAGAAACTTCTTCTTTTATAAACTTCTTAATATAATTAAGATTAATTTTTAAGTTTGATCTATCAGTTACAAATTTATAAGTTTGTATTGCATCAGTTTTCCCTTTATAATAATCATAAATTTTATTATAAACTTTAACTGCCGAATTATATAAACTATAAACTTCTTTTAAAAACTCTATATGGTCCTGTCTAGAAAAATCTAAATCAATTTCTCCAAGTAGAATTTTTTCTTTTAATTGAGTATCCAAAGTAATCACCCCCTTATATACCAAGTAATCTTCTATCTAAAAATTCAATTTTAGGTATATAACCTTTTATTTCAGTTGAAATAGAGTACCTAAAAGCATCAAGTCCATGGTTATATTTATCTATAGGTTTATTAATGTACTCACCAGTTTTTTTATCTTTAATCCATGTATAATTTTTAAATTCTTCAATTATTTCTTTGCAATTAGGATGAACATAAATTTTATATTGTTGTATAAGTTGAATTCCATTAAGGATAGAATCAGGGCCTTTTATTGCAGGTCTAACTCTATCAAGGCTATTAAGTTTTAATTCATCAATAGATTTGGGTTCTGCACTATCACAAGTTATAACTTCTTTTCTGAAACCTCTATCTATAATTCTTTCTGCTATATCTTTATTAGTAAGGCCTTTTTCTTGGAATTCTTCGAAAATCCAAATTACCTTATCTACACTATCAATAATTGAAGCTACAAATGCAGTAGGGTCATTGGTATATCCAAAGTCTAGTCCAAATATAGCTTTAGAATTTTTATTGTTGGCCAATACTTCTCTATAATCGAAATATTTTTCTTCCCAATTGGTATATACTAATTTATCTAAAGTAGCAAATTCTCCTAAAGCATAAATCCTAAAATAAACTGGATTAGTTTTTTTCATTTTTAAAAGAGCATCAACATAACTTTGTGGCAAGAATTGATTATCCTCATAAGTTGTATGAAGTACAACAGTATCTTTACTATCATATCCATCTTTAAACCATCTTTTATAAACCCAATTTGCTTTACTTACTGGGTTGAACATGACATGGACTTGTAATAAACCATTTTGACTTCTAAGTCTTAAATCTAGCTGGTCAAAATCAAATTCATCTACCTCGGTTGCTTCCTCGACGATGATATCATCTATATTTGCTATAGATTTAATTTTTTCAGGATCATCAATACCTTTAAAAATAAAAGAACTCCCGTTAGGTAACTCAATAGTCATATCTGTTTTATTAACTTTACATTGTTCATATAACTTCCAATCTCCAAGAACACTTTTAAATAAAGCAAAAATAGATTCTCTTAAAGTGTTAGAAACTTTTCTTACTACTAATCCTTTTCTTCCTGGATATTTAAGATATTTATAAATCATTTTCTGTACTACAAAATGAGATTTACCAGAACCAGCACCACCATAATAAACATTGTATCTTTTATTATAGTTTTCAAGTTGTGGCAAATAAGATTTATTAAAGCATTTCTTTGAAATAGTAAACTTCAAATTTACCACTCCTTTCTTTTTGGCCTTTGTTTTGAAAAAAAATAAATTTGATTAGTGAACCATGGGTCAGCTCGCAAATAGAAG
>OIWM01002633.1_pt1 | contig 14491 bp, 12 predicted proteins | sample 1587451 | NCBI WGS metagenome assembly OIWM01 (sample SAMEA3888907, study PRJEB22519) | human gut metagenome | biome: human gut; feature: human-associated habitat; material: faeces | place: Denmark | collected 2011
GCTACGCGGCCCACGGCGGCGGCGCCTTCTCCGGTAAGGACCCGACCAAGGTTGACCGCAGCGCGGCCTATATGGCGCGCTATATCGCCAAGAACATCGTCGCAGCCGGCCTTGCCTCCAAGTGCCAGCTGGAGCTGGCCTACGCCATCGGCGTGGCGGAGCCTGTCTCCGTGCTGGTCGATACCTTCGGCACCGGCAAGCTCAGCGACTGGCATCTCGGCGAGCTGGTGCGCAAGTGCTTCGACCTCCGTCCGGCCTCCATCATCCGGACGCTCGACCTGCGCCGCCCGATCTATCAGCAGGTCGCAGCTTACGGCCACTTCGGCCGTCCCGAGCTGGATCTTCCGTGGGAAAAGCTCGACCGCGTCGAGCAGCTTCAGAAAAACGCCTGAGCGTATAACCAAAACCGCCGCAGAGGTCTTTCCTCTGCGGCGGTTTTTCCGCATCCTATCCGGCAAAGCGCGGCATTCCCTCTGCGGCCAGCGCGTTCTGCTGCCGGTGCAGCATCCGCCGCAGCTGCGGAAGGTCGTTGGAAATGAACTCGAAGGTCAGATATTCCGGCCCGACCCGCTCGATCAGCGCGCGCACGCCCGGACAGGTAAACGGCTTATGCCGGTCGATCCGGAACACATACTCAAACAGCTGGTACGACCGCCCCGCATAGTCCGAAGCCAGCACCGGCGGATTTTTTGCTACGCGACGCATATATGCCCCCGTGACCGACTGATTGAGATGGATTCCCCGGATGAAGCGGCACAGTGCCCCGTGCCGGTCGAGCATATCCTGGATGTACCGAAGTGCCTCCGCCTGTGTGCGCAGCGCGGTATTCGTGTGCATGAGGTGTCCCGTGTCGAGCATGATGCCCTTGTTTTTGTACTCGACGCCGTCCATCAGCCGCGCGGTCAGCTCCGGCTCGGTCATGGTCAGCCCGCTCTCCCACAGGTTTTCCAGCAGCAGCGCCGGGCCGTCCGTCACGCCGCCCATCAGCTCGTTGAGAAACTCGCATACGCCGTCGATCACCTCGCGGCTGGCGTATCCGCCGCGCCCGGTCAGCGTCTGTTCAATTCCGGCGTCCGCCGCGTGAAACACGACATATTCCGCGCCGTATTTTTTTGCGTTCTCAAGGTCTCTCCGGTAGTGCTCCAGAAGCGCCTGCCGCGTCTCTCCGCCATACATCCGGCGCACGTTTTCCATCGTATCCAGCTCGCACAGGCAGGCGTCCATGTCGCCTCTCCAGAAATCGAGCCAGTACGTCAGGCAGTTCATATGCACGCCGGTCACGCGCTCCTTCGGCACGATCCCGCGCGCATCCTCCTCAAAGCACATCAGCTCCACGCCGTCAAAGCCCCGCAGCAGCGCTTCCAGCGCCGCGCGGTCCTCAAAACGGTCAAGGTCGCACGCGCTTGTCGTCAGATTGAATTGTACCTTCATGAAAGCTCCTCCGGCAGGCGCTCAAAGCGCCGCGCATCCAGCAGAACCGGCTTTCCCTCTTCCATGGAGAGCCTGCATGCATACCCACCGCAGTTCGCCGCGAAGGCGTCGAAATAGGCGATCTCCGGCCTTGCGAGGCGTGACATGAGCGCCATGATCGTCCCGCCGTGTACCACGAAAACGGCCCGCCGCGTTTCCTCCAGCAGCGAGCGGACGCACTCCAAAAAGCCGGCATAGACCCGGTCTGAAAATTCAAGCACCGATTCTCCGTTCGGGCATGGGGCCAGACAGCCCCCATCGACCCACGCGCGGTACACCGGGTCGTCCTTCATATCCTCAAAGCTCCGGTCCTCAAAATCCCCGAAATCCATCTCCCGCAGTGCCGGGACGACCGTCTGCTCCGCATCCGGGAAGAGGATGCGCGCCGTCTGCTGCGTCCGCACGAGCGGCGTCACAAAAACGCTCCGGACGCTGCGCCGCGCACCGGCCGCCTTCGCGCCCTCCGCGCCCTCCGGCGTCAGCGGCTGATCGGTGCTGCCGATATAGCGCCGCAGCGCGTTTCCGGCCGTCTGGCCGTGCCGGATCAGATAGATCTGCATGGCAGCTCCCCCTTTATCACCGTCGGAATGCCGCAGACCATCCGCACCACGCATTCCGCGCGCTGCGCGAGCCGGACGCAGAGCCGTCCGACGGCCTCGCGCCCGAGGCGCGTCTCATAGTCGATGGGAATGATGCCGCTTCCGACCTCGCAGCAAAGCACGGCCCGCTTTTCGCAGAGCGGCTCCAGCAGCTCCGGCGCGCCCTTCACATCCGCAAAAACCATTTTCTCCACATGGAAAACGACCGGCCGTTCATCCAGAACGCCGTCCGCCATTTCCTCCGGCGCAAACCCGAGCGTTTGGGCGAAGCTCCGCTTTCCGGAGCCTTCTCCGCCGACGATCAGAACCATACCTCCGCCATCCTTTCCGCAAAAACGTAACCCAGAAGCATCAGCAGCTGACTGAGTGTGATGATGTAGCCCGCAAGGTCACCCGACATGCCGCCGAACTCCCGCGCTGCCATCCGCCGCAGGCCGAAGAAGCAGCCCGCCGCGATCAGCGCCGCCGCAATGCCTCCCGGCAGCGACAGCGCGCACAGTCCCGCCGTGCAGGCCGCCAGCCATATGCCGAGAAGCCACGCGGCTTTTTTCTCCGCCGCATCCCGGAACGCCGCCAGCAGCCCCGGCTGTCCGGAGCCGGGCAGGACGACGGATGCAAACGCGCCGAGTGCGCGGGAAAACACCTGCAAAACGCCGAGGAACAGCGCCGCGCGTCCGCATAGCTCTATCTCCGTGCAGAGCGCGAAATACGCCGTGAACCATCCCGCCGCATACAGGATCGCAAACGCGCCGGTGTGCGAGTCTTTGAGGATCTCGCGCTTGCGCTCCGGCGCGGCGTGGCTCGAAAGCGCGTCCGCCGTGTCGCAGAAGCCGTCGAGGTGGATCCCGCCCGAAAGGAGCACCGGCAGCAGCGTCATTCCCGCCGCATACAGCCCCCTTCCGAAGCCAAGCTCCCGGCTGAGGAGCATCCACACATACAGTGCGCCCGCGATCACCGCGCCGACCAGCGGCAGGCAGCAGAGCATATACCGCATATTTTCCTTTTTCCACTCGACGCGCGGCATGGGTATGACGGAAAACATCAAAAACGCCATCGCCGCCGAGCGCAGAACATCCTTCATTCCGGGAGCGCTCCTTTCAAAACGATCGGGATGCCGCAGACCAGCTCGCAGACCGTGTCCGCCATGTCCGCCAGCGCCGCGTTGATACGCCCGAGCGTCTCGACATACGCCCGCGTCTCCGCGCTGTAGCGCTCCGCGTCGCTTCCGACGTCGTTCGTCACGACAATGAGCGTTTCGCTCTGTCCGCGCAGATTTTCCACCCCGGCCAGCACCCGCGCATACGGGTCGCGGACGCCTCCCGTCTCGTCAAACATTTCATTCGCTGTCAGATTGCAGACGCATTCCAGCAGCGTCGTCCCGCATGCCGGAAGCGTCAGCTTTTCCATTTCCGTGTAGCATTCGAAGGTCTCAAACCCCTTTCCGGCCCGCATTTTCCGGTGCCGCTCGACCTTCTCCATGCCGCCCTCGCCATAGGGCTTCATCGCCGCGATATAATAGCGCGGCAGCGGCATTTCCATGCAGAGCCGCTCCGCAAAGGAGCTTTTTCCGCAGCCGGAGCCGCCCGTCAGCAGGATCATCATCGCCGATCTCCCTTCTGGACGGTGTACTGTCCCACGCCCGCGTCGGCAAAGCCCGCCGAATCGCGGTAGACCGCCAGCGCCATATCGAGCAGCGGCATCATGCACACCGCACCCGTTCCTTCGCCAAGCTTCAGCCCCGCGTCAAGGACGGCGTGAACGCCCAGCTCCTGTAATATCTGCCTTGCCGCAGGCTCCGCCGAGCAGTGGCTTGCCAGCATCGCGCACCGCGCGTTCGGGCAGAGTCTCGCCGCGAGGAGCGCCGCGACGGAGCTGATGAGTCCGTCGATCAGCACCGGCACGCGGTATAGCGCACCGCCGAGGAAAATTCCCGTCATGCCCGCGATGTCAAAGCCGCCCAGCTTGCACAGAACGTTCATCGGGTCGGCCGCGTCCGGGCGATTCACCTCGATCGCGCGGTGGATGGCGTCGAGCTTGCGGATCAGCCCCTCGTTGGAAAGGCCCGCGCCGCGTCCCGTCACCTCCTCGATGGGAAGCCCGAGCAGAACGGCGGTCACGGCGCTGGAGGTCGTGGTGTTGCCGATGCCCATTTCTCCGGTCGCAAGCAGCCGGTATCCGGCGTCGCGGCATTCGCGCGCCAGCTCCATGCCGGTCTGAATGGCCTGCTCTGCCTGTGCGCGCGTCATGGCAGGCCCCTTCGTCATATTCTGCGTGCCGTCCGCCGTGTGGCAGTCCCGCACGCCCTCGACGCGCCGGTTCATGCCGATGTCGATGGCAAACACGTCCGCTCCGGCCCGGGCCGCCATCCGGCAGACCGAGGAACGGTGCTTTGCGATCTCGCCCGCCATCGTCGCGGTCACGGAGGCGTCCGTCTGCGTCACGCCCTCCGCCACCACGCCGTTGTCGGCACAGAGCACCAGAACGGCACGCTTTCCAAGCTCCACCTCTTCGCTTCCGGTCAGCGCCGCGATGCGCACGACCGCCTCCTCCAACCGCCCCAATCCGCGCAGCGGCTTTGCAATGCCGTCCCAGTGCGCCCATGCCGCCTTCTCCGCCTGCGCGTCGGGCGGCAGTATTTTTTTGTTCAGTGCCTCAAAATCCATGCTTACTCCCATTGTCCCAGCATTTTCCGCATCCACGCGGAAACGTCCATATTGTATACGCCGTCGAGCTTTTCCGGGCAGAGCACCTCTCCGGTCGGTCCCATGGCGGCTGTTTTCCCATGATCGAGCAGCAGCGCCCGCGTTCCGAACGCCTTCGCCAGCGACAGATCGTGTACCACTGACACGACCGCCCTTCCGGGCGTCCGGAGCCATTCACCGACCAGCTCAAAGACCTGCTTCTGATAGACCAGATCCAGATGGTTCGTCGGCTCGTCGAGCAGCAGGAGCCGCGGCCTCTGCGCCAGCACCTGCGCAAGGAACGTCCTTTGCAGCTCGCCGCCCGAGAGTGTCAGCACGGACTGTCCGCGCTGCGCCGTCAGGCCGGTGCGCTTCAAAGCCTCCTCCACTGCCTCCGTGTCCTCCGCACCGTGTCCGGAGAGCACGCCGGGCGCGTAGGCATAGCGGCCCAGCCGCACGACCTCCTCCACCGTAAAGGCGTAGCCCGCGAAATTTTTCTGCATCAGCACGCCCATTTTCCTTGCCCGCTGTGCAGGCTTCATTTTTTTCACATCCTCGCCGTCCAGCAGCACGCTTCCCGTGTAGGGGACGGCCTGCGTCACCGCGCCGAGCGCCGTGGATTTCCCCGCGCCGTTTGGGCCGACGATCATCAGCCATTCGCCCTCCCGGACGTGGAAGCTGAGTCCGTCCACGATGGTAAACGCTCCGTGCCGCACGGTAAGCCCCCGAACCTCCAGCATCTCAGCGCTCCTTCCCCGTCTGATAGAAAATGAAGATGAATACGACCGCGCCGATCAGGCTCGTGACCACGCCGATGGGCAGCTCCCGCGGCCGCAGCACCGTCCGCGCCGCGAGGTCCGCCAGCAGCAGGAACGTCGCGCCGGAAAGCATCGATGCCGGAAGCAGCCGCTTATGATTCGGGCCGGAGAGCATCCGCACCATGTGCGGCGTCACAAGTCCGACAAAGCCGATCGTTCCGCCGACCGAAACGCAGACACCGATCAGCACCGAAACGGCGACGAGCACCGTGAGCTTCGCCCGGCGCACATTCACGCCGATGTTCCGCGCGTTGTCCTCGCCGATGGCAAAGGCGTTCAGCTCCCGCGCGTGCAGGCACAAGATCGTCCCACAGACGGCCAGCGCCGCCGCCAGCAGCGCCGCGTTTCCGTAGGTGGAGCCTTGAAACGAGCCCATCGTCCAGAAGGTGATGCTCTTGAGCTTGTCCGAGGCGAACGTCACAAGGACGCTCATGGCGCTGGAAACGAACATGGAGTAGATCACGCCGATCAGGATGATCGTATTGGTCGAGAGCGAGTAGTCGAGCCTGTACGCCAGCGCCAGAATGAGCGCCAGCGAGCCAAATGCAAACAGCACCGCCATGACCGTCGTCCCCGCAAACGGCAGCGACGGGAAATTCAGTCCGAACGCAATGGCGATCACCGCTCCCAGCGCTGCGCCGGACGAGACGCCGAGCGTCGAGCCGTCGGCCAGCGGATTGCGCAGCAGTCCCTGCATACAGGCGCCCGCCAGCGAAAGTCCGGCTCCGCTGAGTGCGACGCACAGGACGCGCGGCACGCGCACATGCAGAATGATGGGTACGGAAACGCCCTCCGGCGCCGTGCCCTGTCGCAGTGCCGCGCCAAATGCGGCCAGCGTCTCACGCAGCGGAATATTGACGCTTCCAAGACAGACGCAGAGGCACATCGCCGCCAGCAGCGCCGCCGTCAGAAGCAGATATTGTAAAAGGGAAAGTCGTTCGGGCCGTGCCTTCATTTTTTGCTCCATCACTGCCGAAAGGGGGAACCTGCGTTCCCCCTTCGTTCTTTCTTATTCGCCGTAGACGAAATCGTACATTTCCTGTGCACCGACAGCCAGTCTCGGAGACGGACGGGACAGCTCGTTGTTCTGAAGGTTCAGGATCTTGCCGTTCTTCACAGCCGTCACGTTTTCCCAACCGGCGCGGGATTCGATCTCCTCGACCGGCGTGGGGCCTTCGCCGTAGTACATGGTGATGGTGACGATATAGTCCGGATTGCGTTCAAGCACCTGCTCCTCGGAGATCTCCGCCCAGCCTTCCACGTCCGCAAACGCATTCTTCAGTCCGAGCATCCGTGCGATCTCGTCCATGAAGGTGTGGCTGCCGGCCGTCCACAGGCCGTATTCCAGCGGAGAAACCTCAAAGTAAACGGTCTTTTCCTCGCCGTCATCCGTGACCTGAGCGGAAACGGCGTCGAACGTCATCTGCATGGCATCGCAGATGAGATCCGCTTCCTTCTCCTTGCCAAGCAGCTTGCCGATCATATTGACAGCTACATAGACGCCCTTGATGTCCTGTGCGTCGCTGACGACGACCTTGACGCCCGCATTCTCAAGCTGCTGGATCTGCTCCTCGCTCTGCGCCATCGTGGACATCACGAGCACCTGCGGCTCCAGCGCAAGGATCTGCTCGATGTTGGTGTCATAGCCGGACTGCACGGACGGAACGTCCATGACCTCGGCCGGATAGTCACAGTATTCACCGCGGCCGACAAGCTTATCGCCCGCGCCAAGAGCGTAGATGATCTCGCAGTCCGAAGCGGTCAGGGCAACGATGCGGTCAGCAGGCTTTTCCAGCGTGATCTCGCGGCCGGTCATATCGGCAACGGTCACGGGCCCTTCATCATCGTCGGGAATTTCCGGCCCGTCCACAACGGGCTCTTGCTCTTCGGTCATCGGCAGCGTGACCTCGTCCTGCGTATCGGCGGAATTCTCCTGCTTCGAGCAGCCCGCCAACAGTGCCAGCAGCATGCACGCAGCGAGGATCAGCGCCGTGATTCTCATTTTTTTCATTTTGCAATACCTCTTTGCCTGATTTTCCCGGCTGCGTCAGCCGGTTGTCCTCATTATACTGATTTTTTGCCGGAAGTCAATTTCCGTCCGCAGTTTCTCCTGTTTCTCCACAAGCTGCGGAGCCGTTGCGCCCGGAAATGTGCATCCTGCTCTGTCCGGCGCTCACAGATACGTCAGCAGCATCTCAAAGATCGCCCGCGCCGCATCCTCGCGGATCTGCGCGCGGCTTCCGGCCAGATGCAGCTCCTGATTGTAGGAAAAGCCGTTCATATCCAGCCCGATATAGACAAGCCCGATGGGACGGCCCGTACCGTCTCCGTCCGGGCCTGCAAGGCCGGTCACGGAAACGCCCACGTCCGCGCACACCGCCTCTCGCGCGCCTTTTGCCATCTCCGTCGCCGTCTGGCGCGAGACCGCCGTGTACGCGCACAGCGTCTCCTCCGAGACGCCGAGCAGGCGCTGCTTGACGCCGTTCGTATAGGAGATCACGCCGCCCATGTAGACGGCGGAGCTTCCCGGAATATCCGTCAGGAGCTTCCCGACCAGACCTCCCGTGCAGGATTCCGCCGTCGCAAGCGTCATCCCTCTCTGTGCCAGTATGCGCAGAACGTCCGCAGCCAATTCCTCAGTTTTCATACCAGCGCACCTGAATTTTCTCCGTATTCTCGATCGCGCGGGCGATCAGGCCCGCAACGTCGAGCTTGGCCTCCTCCGCCTCGACCGGGCCAAGGGACGGCTTCGTCTTGGGATGCTTCGGCGTAAAGACCGTGCAGCAATCCTCATACGGCAGGATCGACGTATCCAGCGTGCCGATTTTCCGCGCGATGGTCACGATCTCCTCCTTGTCCATACCGATCAGCGGATGGAAGATGGGCATGTGGACGACCGCGCCGGTCACGGCCATCGCATCCATGGTCTGGCTGGCCACCTGACCGAGGTTTTCGCCGGTCACAAGGCACTTCGCGCCGTGGTCGCGGGCGATGGCCTCGGAAATGCGCATCATGAAGCGGCGCATGATAATGGTGAAATACTCCTCGCGGCAGTGGTCGCGGATGGCCTCCTGGATTTCCGTGAAGCCGACCACATCGACCGTCATCCGGCCGCAGTAGCGCGTCATGAGCTTTGCCAGCTCCAGCACCTTTTCCTTCGCGCGTTCGGAGGTATATGGATAGGAGAAGAAGTGGATGCACTCCAGCTCCACGCCGCGCTTTGCGATCATGTAGCCCGCGACCGGCGAGTCGATGCCGCCGGAGAGCAGCACCGCCGCCCGTCCGCCCGTGCCTGTGGGCAGGCCGCCCGCGCCCGGGACCGCCGGGCCGTGGATGTAGGCTGCGAAGTCGCGCACCTCGACGTTCACAACATAAGTCGGCGTGTGAACGTCCACCGCGACCTGCGGGAACGCCTCGGCGAGCCTGCCGCCGATCTCCTGCGAGATCTGGATGGAGTTGAGCGGGAAGGACTTGTCCGAGCGCTTGGACTCAACCTTGAAGCTCTTCTGTACACTCAGCTCGTCGCCGAGATAGTCCACGACCGCCTGATAGATGGCGTCGAGATTCTTTTCACACGCGCGGCAGCGGCACATCGAGCTGACGCCGAACACATGTCCGCACGCCTCCCACGCGCCGTCGAGGTCGCAGTCATCCGCCTGCGGCTCCACGTAGACCGTGGACTGCATGATGTAGACCTTGAACGCGCCGAAATGCGACACGGTGCGGCGCACATTTTTCTTGAGCGTTTCTTCAAACGTGCGGCGGTTCGCGCCCTTGAGCACGATCTCGCCAAGCTTCAGCAAAAACATTTCTTTCATGGCAATTTCCTATCTGTAAATAAAATAAATCACAATAATATGTATCCGGACGGCCGCAGCCGTTCCGCTCACTGGTTTCCGAACCGGAACGTGCGGTACTGCACGGCCTCGGCGATGTGCTGCGGCTGGATGTCCGCCGACCCGTCAAGGTCCGCGATGGTGCGCGCCACGCGCAGCACCCGGTCATAGCTCCGCGCCGTCATGCCGAGGCGCTCAAAGGCCGTTTTCATCAGGCTCGTGCAGGCCTCGTCGAGCGCACAGCTCGCGCGCAGGTCTGCCGGCTCCATCTGCGCGTTGCAGCGCGCGGAATCCGACCCGAAGCGTTCGCGCTGGATGGCGCGCGCCGCCTCGACGCGCTTTTTGATCTCGCAGGACGGCTCCGCCGTCGTCCGGCGGCTCAGCTCCTCAAAATGCACGGCCGGGACCTCGACGATTAGATCGATGCGGTCGAGCATCGGGCCGGAGATCCGTCCGAGGTACTGATCGACCGACGCCTGCGAGCAGGTACACCGCCCGCTCGGGTCGCCGTACCAGCCGCATTTGCACGGATTCATCGCGCAGACCAGCATGAACCGGCACGGATACGTCACCGACCCCTGCACGCGCGAGATCGTCACGGCTCCGTCCTCAATGGGCTGCCGCAGCACCTCAAGCGTATCGCGGTGAAACTCCGGGAATTCGTCGAGAAACAGGACGCCCCGGTGCGCCAGCGAGATTTCGCCCGGCTTCGGATTCGAGCCGCCGCCCGCCAGCGAGACGGCAGAAACGGTGTGGTGCGGGCTGCGGAAGGGCCGCGTCTGCACCAGCGGCTCACCGCTCCGGAGCATCCCCATCACGGAATAGATCTTCGTGACCTCCAGTGACTCCTCGCGCGTCATGTCCGGCAGGATGGACGGCAGGCGCTTTGCCAGCATACTCTTGCCGGAGCCGGGCGGGCCGATGAGCAGGATGTTGTGTCCGCCCGCCGCCGCGATCTCCAGCGCGCGCTTGACGTTTTCCTGCCCCTTCACATCCCGGAAATCCGGCAGCTCCGGCCGGAGGCTCTCCGCCTCCCACGGCGCGGCTGGCTCCATGCGCTCCGTCCCCTGCAAATGCGCAATCAGCTGCCGCACAGAGCGGACGCCGTAGACCGTCAGGCCGCCTGCCAGCGTCGCTTCGGCGGCGTTCTCCTCCGGCACATACAGCTCCTTCACGCCGCAGTCCTTCGCAGCCAGCGCCATCGGCAGCACGCCGCTCACCGGCCGCAGTTCTCCCTGTAGGCTCAGCTCTCCCAGAAACGCGCAGGGCGTTTTCGGCAGCTTCACCAGCTCCGATGCCGCCAGAATTCCCAGCAGGATCGGCAGGTCGTAGAGCGTGCCGCTCTTTTTCGTTCCGGCCGGAGCCAGATTCAGCGTGATCCGGCTGACCGGGAATTTGAAGCCGCAGTTTTTGATCGCGGCGCGCACGCGCTCACGCGATTCCTTGACCGCTGCGTCCGGAAGCCCGACCACATCAAAAGCCGGCAGTCCGTTCGTGATGAAGCACTCCACCGAGACCTCATAGCCCTCGATCCCGAGCAGTCCCATGGAACGCACATGACTGAGCATAGCGGCGCCTCCTCTTCCGTTTTTCGATACCGCGCGCCTCGGCAGAGACGGCCTCGCCGCGCAGCGGTACCGCTTCGTTTTTCTTCTTCCAGTTCTATCATACCGCATTTCCGGCAAAAAACCAACAGGAAATTCTCAAGGCGGCTGCATTCCGAGTTTCCCTCAAATTTACAGTCGATATTTCCGGTTTTTCTATGCTGCGTACAGGATTTCTCATTTACTTTGACAAAAAAGTGTGTTATGATTATGCGGTACAATTATATAATTACTATTAGGAGGTAATTGAAATTGGCTCGTAAGTTCAAAACGATGGACGGCAACAATGCCGCGGCGCACGTATCCTATGCGTTTACCGAAGTCGCCGGCATCTACCCCATTACGCCGTCGTCTCCCATGGCCGACCTTGTTGACCAGTGGTCTGCGGCTGGACTGAAGAACATCTTCGGCTCCACCGTCAAGGTCGTGGAAATGCAGTCCGAGGCCGGTGCGGCCGGTACTGTCCACGGCTCTCTGGGCGCCGGCGCTCTGACCACCACCTACACGGCCTCCCAGGGCCTGCTGCTGATGATCCCGAACATGTATAAGATCGCGGCTGAGCAGCTTCCCTGCGTGTTCCATGTTTCCGCCCGTACCGTTTCCACCCACGCGCTGAACATCTTCGGCGATCACTCCGACGTTATGGCCTGCCGTCAGACCGGCTTCGCAATGCTCTGCGAGACCAACCCGCAGGAGGTCATGGATCTGTCCCCCGTCGCGCATCTGGCCGCGATCGAAGGCAAGGTCCCGTTCCTGAACTTCTTCGACGGCTTCCGTACCTCTCACGAGATCCAGAAGGTCGCTGTCTGGGATTACGAGGATCTCAAGGAAATGTGCGATATGGACGCTGTCGAGGCGTTCCGCAAGCACTCCATGAACCCCGAGCGTCCTGTTGCCCGCGGCAGCCACGAGAACGGCGATATCTTCTTCCAGCACCGTGAGGCCTGCAACAAGTTCTATGACGCTCTGCCCGCCATCGTTGAGAAGTACATGGGCAAGGTCAACGAAAAGCTCGGCACCGACTATCAGCTCTTCAACTACTACGGCGCTGCCGACGCTGACCGCGTCATCATCGCCATGGGCTCCATCTGCGACGTGGCAGAGGAGGTCATCGACTACATGAACGCACACGGCGAAAAGGTCGGCCTGGTCAAGTGCCGCCTCTACCGTCCGTTCTGCGGCGACAAGCTGGTTGCAGCCATCCCGGCTACCGCCAAGAAGATCGCCGTCCTCGACCGCACCAAGGAGCCGGGCGCTCTGGGCGAGCCGCTCTACATGGACGTTGTCACCGCGCTTGCCAACGCCGGCGTCAAGGCGACCATCATCGGCGGCCGCTACGGTCTGGGTTCGAAGGATACGCCTCCCGCATCCGTCTTTGCCGTTTATAACGAGCTGGCCAAGGACGAGCCGAAGCATCAGTTCACCATCGGCATCGTGGACGATGTCACCCACCTGTCCCTCGAAGAGGACAAGAACTGCCCGAACACCGCAGCCGAAGGCACCATCGAGTGCAAGTTCTGGGGTCTGGGCGGCGACGGCACCGTCGGCGCAAACAAGAACTCTATCAAGATCATCGGCGACCATACCGACAAGTATGTGCAGGCCTACTTCCAGTACGACTCCAAGAAGACCGGCGGCGTCACCATCAGCCATCTGCGCTTCGGCGACAAGCCCATCAAGAGCCCGTACTACATCAACAAGGCCGACTTCGTTGCCTGCCACAACCCGTCCTACATCACGAAGGGCTTCCCCATTGTCCGTGACGTCAAGCCGGGCGGCGTGTTCATGATCAACTGTCAGTGGACGCCGGAAGAGCTGGCCCATCATCTGGATGCCGCTTCCAAGCGCTACATTGCCAAGAACAACATTCAGCTCTACACCATCAACGCCATCGATCTGGCGCAGTCCATCGGCATGGGCAAGCGCACCAACACCATCCTTCAGTCCGCGTTCTTCTCCCTGGCCAAGGTCCTGCCGGAAGCGGACGCCATCAAGTATATGAAGGAAAAGGCCACGCAGTCCTACTCCAAGAAGGGCATGGACGTCGTCGAGATGAACCACAAGGCCATCGATGCCGGCGCTACCGCCTATGTGAAGATCGACGTTCCCGCTGACTGGGCCAACGCAGAAGACGTTGTCGCCCAGCACAACCTCGAGGGCAAGCCTGAACTGGTCAAGCAGGTCAAGAACATCCTCTTCCCGGTCGACAAGATGGACGGCGATTCCCTGCCCGTCTCCACGTTCGTCGATCATGTCGACGGCCAGTTCGAGCTGGGCGCTGCCGCTTACGAAAAGCGCGGCGTTGCCGTTGCCGTTCCGGAATGGGATTCTGCAAAGTGCATCCAGTGCGGCAACTGCGCATATGTCTGCCCGCACGCCACCATCCGCACGGTTGCTCTGACCGATGAGGAAGCCAAGAACGCACCCGCAGCCGCCAAGATCGTCCCGGTCAAGGCCGGCAAGGGCAAGGGCGTTTATCAGTTCACAATGGCCATTTCTCCGCTCGACTGCATGGGCTGCGGCGTCTGCGTCGGTGCCTGCCCCGAAAAGGTTCAGGCTATCAAGATGGTTCCGCAGGAAACGCAGCTGGATCAGCAGGACGTTTTCGATTACTGCGTGAACAAGGTCTCCGAGAAGAAGGAGCTTCAGACTGCCGACGTCAAGGGCAGCCAGTTCCGCAAGCCGCTGCTTGAGTTCTCCGGCTCCTGCGCAGGCTGCGCCGAGACGAGCTACGCACGCCTCGTCACCCAGCTGTTTGGCGACAAGATGTATATCTCCAACGCCACCGGCTGCTCCTCCATCTGGGGCAACCCGGGCGCTACCAACCCGTACTGCACAAACGCAGAGGGCAAGGGCCCCGCATGGTGCAACTCCCTGTTCGAGGACAACGCGGAGCACGGCTTCGGTATGTACCTCGGCCAGAAGGCCATCCGCGACAGCCTGATTGAGAAGACCAAGGCTCTGATCGCCGTCGAGTGGACGAACGCCGACCTCAAGGCCGCTGCGCAGAAGTACCTCGACACCGTCAACGATCTCGAAGCCAACGCTGCCGCCACCAAGGCGTATGTCGCGGCTCTGGAAGAGAATGTTGCGACCGTCGACGAGCTGGCACAGGTTCCGCAGTTTGCCGAGCACGCTGCCGAGCTCAAGGCCAAGGGCGAAAAGTACTGCGACTGCGACGCCTGCGCACTTGGCGCAGACATCCTGTCCAAGAAGGATTACCTCAGCAAGAAGTCCGTCTGGATCTTCGGCGGCGACGGCTGGGCTTACGACATCGGCTTCGGCGGTGTCGACCATGTCCTCGCCTCCGGTGAAGACGTCAACATCTTCGTCTTCGATACCGAGGTCTACTCCAACACCGGCGGACAGGCTTCCAAGGCTTCCAACATCGGTCAGGTCGCACAGTTTGCGGCTGCCGGTAAGGAGACCAAGTCCAAGTCTCTGGCGGAGATCGCCATGTCCTACGGCTATGTCTACGTCGCA
>OIWM01002641.1_pt1 | contig 14452 bp, 11 predicted proteins | sample 1587451 | NCBI WGS metagenome assembly OIWM01 (sample SAMEA3888907, study PRJEB22519) | human gut metagenome | biome: human gut; feature: human-associated habitat; material: faeces | place: Denmark | collected 2011
CTTTTTAATTTGTTTCACTTACTCTTTGGCGCTCTTATCTCCGCTGTTTCCGGGTGTTCCAGCGCCGTCTGTGGTAATCTATGTGGTCAAAAATGCTTCCCGCCCGGTTTCCGGTGAAGATTCACCGATGCCGGACGGGAAGCGTTTTGCGTTTCAAACCGTCTGCATTGTAACTCTGAGGAGGGTGTTATGCAAGTGGTTTCTGCGGGGTGGCAGCTCAAAGTTTGCGGGGCAATAAACAAAGAAATAGCGAAAATGGATTCTTCAAGAACATAAAGGGGGATTGCTTTTACTACCCAATCGCTATATACTAAAAATACCGTGTGACATGTTTCTCTGAAATGAGGGTTATAGACGCAGAAAAATCTTTTGATTTCAACGACTTGATGAACATCAAAAAAATCTGCGCAAGCAATTAATTATTTATTATAAATAGTGCAGTGTGACATCTTCCAATGGGGGTATGTATGTATGTCCAAAAAGGTTGTGACGCTTTTAAATAAATATGGCCCGATGCTTTCTGGCGAGCTTGCCAGAAAATTTGAGCATGAATATGGGGCTTCCAACACGGCGGCGCGCCAAGCCCTATCGCGCGCAAAAAAACCGGTTAATAAGATATGCACCCTTTCGTTTGATAAGAATCAGAAATTCTTTTATCTTGAGAGCCAATATATGTCTAACCGCTATATTGAGCGCTTAATGGATGCCATAAAGCAGTCATCCCAAATTAACTGGGTCTATATCTGTGCATTTCAGTCTCAAAATGGCTTTGTGGCCAAGAGCATTTTGCCTTCTCTGGTATCATCGCCGATCAAGAATGTAAAAGGGCACAAGCTCCACCAGAGAGTGATTGACGATTTGCTGAAGTGTGGCATTATCGTAGAGTATAATGAGACACATTGGATGCTTGCCGAATGGGCCTCTATACAGAATCGCAGTATCGCCCGCGCAGTAGGTCTTGAAACCGTAAAGAAACAAGTTGTGAACGACTTTGCATCTTGGGCGCAGAACATTAACTTAATCGGTTATGATTCAGCCAAAGTGCTTTCTGCATCGGCGGAATTTGCAAACTTTCAGTGGGCGCTAACAGCCCCTGCATACATTCAACCTCTATATGATACCGAGAAAATTCGGCCAGGCTTTGTTGTGGCGGATATCTTTTATGGACGTACGGCCACGGAGGAAGACATCAATTTTTTCCTGGATAAGCTCTCTGTGATCCGAACCTTCAAAAAACTACCTGCATTTATGCCTGTGTTCTTGGTTGAAAATATCACTCGGGAAGCATTGATGATATTGAAAGAAAACAAAGTGATGGTAGCCCTCATAAAAAATGTATTTGATGAAAAGTATGCCAAGCTGTTAGCGGAAATTGTTAGTGTATTTTCACACTCCAGCGCAATTATTTCCAAGAACCCAGAAAAAATCGAAACGCTATTCAGCGAAATTGCAAAGGCAGAAGGCCGGTATAATGATATTATCGGAGATATGTTTGAACTCCTTGTTGGATACTACTATCAGCATATCGGTTACCGTTACTTGGAAATCAGAAAGCTAATACAAATCCCTGATTCAAATGATAAAAACGAAATCGACGTTTTGGTTGAGCGTGATGGCGAAATCATTATTGTTGAATGTAAAGCAACACAGTCTGCTCTTGACCACATCTATGTTGAAAAGTGGTTGTCTCAGACGATTCACCGCATTAGAACTTGGGCATTGAGTCGGTACCAAGACGGGCAAAAATTGAAGTTCCAGTTGTGGTCATTGGGAGGATTTACACCAGAGGCAACTTCCTTATTAACTTCGGCAGCTACCCGCACCCGAAAGTATAAAATAGAGTTTTTCGACAAAAGTCAGATCATTGATATGGCCAAGGCACACAAAGTGCAACCGGTGGTAGAGGTTTTACAACAACATTTTCAAGCGCCGCTTGAAAAAGCAATTAAAAAGCATTTAAAGTAGGCGTTGCTTACTATTTTGCGTCATGGATAAAGGACTCAGATAGAGATGTTAAAACTCTATCTGAGTCTCTGTTATATAAACCAAAAATCATGCGAATACATCATTTTCTTGCTTTTTCTGACCGAATGCGCTATCATAATAAACAACGCTGTCAGTGTTGTAATAGGCCTCGGCAGTATGGCTATATAGACCAGATGCCCTGCCAGGCGGCAGAGCATTTTTCGTATATCAGTATGGAGGAGATATTTTATGACGGTCAGTTATAAAAAGCTCTGGAAGCTGCTCATCGACAAGGATATGAAGAAAAAAGACCTGTGTGCAAAGGCAGGTATCAGCCCGGCCTCAGTTACTAAGATGGGACGAAACGGACATGTTACCACGGAAATACTGGTAAAAATTTGTGCCACATTGGATTGTGGTATTGGAGACATTATGGAAATCGTACCAGGCGAAACAGATTAAGATTACTCGAAGTGGGTTTCTTTTAAACCAGTTATGTAATGGAAAGCTGCTTTGTTGCAATGCGGAGGAGGGTAAAATGTCAATTATTGAACGCTACCATAAAATATTTGATAAGGAAATCCTCCAAAAGAGCAGAGGAGTAATATTTTCTTTCTCACCGTTGCAGGATCAATTTATTTATCAGCCCTACAGTCATAATATTTCGGCAGATTCTGTTGAAAAACTGGGTGAGTTGATGAGACACAACCTCTTTTTCTATAGCTACGGAGAAGAGGAGGTTGTACAGCACTATGAGAAAGATCATTTCTCCTCTCTGGAGCAGGCAGCTAAGTATGCGTATATTAATCGCCTGCCTAAAAGAGCAGATATTACTGATGGCCTCCCAAGTGAAGTACTATTGGATTTGCTTGTGCAGCTATATAATCCACAGGCCTGCAAACTGGCGGTTAGAACGATCCTTCGGCAAAACGATAACAACGAAATCAAGGGATATGTGATTACGCCAGCAGGCAGACAAGTCCTCAATGAAAATCCTCCTCAAATCGATAACATTTATCTCCAGCGCTTTGAGTCATTTCGAAAGTTTATTTCTCCGAACAATAATGAAGAAATAGCACTTTCGACGCCCATGGAAAAGGTGTCCGGTAAAACACCGCAGGATATTTTGGATGAAGCCTTTCAGCAGATCAACACCACCTTGGCAGACGATCTCCTGATTGAAATAATGAAGCAGCCGCCCACTTTCTTTGAGCATCTGGTCGTCAAGCTGTTGACGCAAATGGGATATGGTGGCTCGGTGGATCATGCCGGCACGGTCATCGGGCAAACCGGTGATGAAGGCATTGATGGTATCATTCGTGAAGACAAACTTGGCTTCAGCTTGATTTATATTCAGGCGAAGCGTTGGGATTGTGACAAGACCGTTGGCAGACCAGAGATTCAGAAATTCGTTGGCGCGCTGGCTGGACAAGGTGCTTCCAAAGGCTTGTTCATTACGACGGCCAAGTTTACGAAAGAAGCACGGCAATATGCAGAGAAGCAACACACCACAAAGGTCGTGCTTGTTGATGGCACTACGCTGGCAAAATTGATGATCGAATATAATTTGGGCGTGTCTACGGAAGCTACATACGAAATTAAAAGAATTGACAGCGACTTTTTTGCGGAGGATCTTGATTGATTTTGCCCGCCAACTTCCGATGGCTGTTGTAAAGTATTGTTATTAGAAGTAAAGAGATGTAGCAACACTTAATGATGGAGGCAATTTGAGATGATAACAGGCGCAATTAGAAATAAAGTTGATAAAATCTGGACGGATATCTGGGCAGGCGGAATTGCCAACCCTCTGACCGTTATCGAGCAGCTCACCTACCTCATGTTTATTCGTTCTCTGGATGAAAAGGAATTGGAGAACGAAGAATTTGAGAATATGACTGGGGAACAGATGCCCAAGATTTTCCCTCAATCTGAAGCAGGACAGTCTATGCGATGGAGCAAGTTCAAAGATGATGATCCCCGCCGAATCTTTGAAGTGATGTCTCAGCGTGTGTTCCCAGCCATCAAGAGCATGAAATACGGTCGCCTTCCCGATTTTAATGAGAAGGGAGAATTGATTGAAATTGAAGATGAGCCCGGAAGGGCTGATGAGAACACCACTGCATTTGCCCGGTACATGAACAATGCGATGTTCCTTATCCCTACGCCGCAGCTCCTTCAGAAAATCATTACAGGCTTGGATGATCTTTACGAACATGACATTGCAGAACTGGATATGCAAGGAGACCTGTATGAGTATATGTTGGGCAAATTGGCATCTGCCGGACAAAATGGTCAATTCCGTACTCCAAAGCATATCCGTGAGATGATGGTGGAACTGTTGCAGCCCACACCTGATGATACCATCTGCGATCCGGCATGCGGTACTGCGGGTTTCCTGGTTTCAGCTTCAGAATATATCCGACGGAATTACGAGGATACTATGACCTCTGAACAATGGGAGCATTTTGCGGGACCCGCATTTACCGGCTTCGATACAGACTTTACAATGCTCCGTATCTCTGCTATGAATCTTATGTTGCACTCAATCAGCAATCCGGAGATCGATTATAAGGACAGCGTTTCCAAGCAAAACCAGATTACGGAACAGTTTACCATGTGCCTTGCCAACCCGCCCTTTAAGGGCACTGTGGACGCAGAAAGCATCAACGATAATCTAAAAGCCGTTACAAATACCAAGAAGACGGAACTATTGTTTCTGGCTCTGTTTCTCCGTATGCTGAAAAAAGGTGGTCAGTGTGCCTGTATCGTACCTGATGGCGTCCTGTTTGGTTCTTCATCTGCGCACAAGTCCATTCGCAAAGAATTGGTGGAAAAACATCAGCTGCGCGCTGTAATTTCTATGCCCTCCGGCGTATTCAAACCCTACGCAGGTGTTTCCACTGCTGTGTTGGTATTCACAAAGACCGGCGCGGGCGGTACCGACAAAGTATGGTTCTATGACATGAAGGCCGATGGCTTCAGCCTCGACGATAAGCGTTCCGAGATTGCAGATAACGATATCCCCGATATCATTCAGAGATTCCACCACTTGGAGCAGGAAACCACACGCGAGCGCACCGAGCAGAGCTTTTTCGTACCGAAGCAGGAAATTGTAGACAACGGATATGATCTCTCCATTAACAAATATAAAAAGATGGAGTATGTTGCTGAAGAGTACCCTTCCACAGATGAAATATTGTCGAAGATCGAAAAGATCGAGCAGGAGATTGTTTCTGGGTTGGCAGAATTGAGGTCAATGTTATGATTAAGCGGAACATCCTTGATTGCATGACGCTTGTTGGTGGAACGCCTTCGCGTTATGAGGGCGAAAAAACCTATGTGAGTACAGGCGCTGTTGATTGCGATCATGTAGACTATGCACAGGCAGAACGAGTAACCTACGACAACCGTCCCTCAAGGGCTAATCTTTCAGTAGCCGAAGGTGATATCCTCTTCGCTAAAATGTGCGGAACAAAAAAGACCCTACGTATCGACAGGCCGCTGTCTGAACATCTATATTCTACAGGGTTTTGCGCAGTACGAGCTAACGAATCCATAATGAATGCAGCGCTACTATATCATTTGTTGGCAAGTGACCAGTTCCTCACTCAAAAAGATCAGAACAGTTCTGGTGCAACCCAAAAAGCCATCACTAATGCAGGACTCCGAAAAATTGTAATACAGGTACCAGATTTGTCGGAACAGCGAAAGTTAGCTGCAAATTTGGATCGTATAGAGCAGTTGATGGCAAAGCGCCGGGAGCAGCTCGTGTCTTTTGATCAGCTGGTAAAATCCCGATTTATCGAACTGTTTGGCGACCCAGTTGACAACGACCGTGCGTGGGCGACCGAAACGCTAAATAGCGTGTGTTCTACTATAGTAGATTGCCCGCATTCCACCCCAAGCTACACTTCAGATAATACCGGGTATATGTGTATTCGTACTTCTATCGTAAAGAAAAACCATATTATGTGGGATGAAATAGAGTACATACCAGAACAAGAATACTACCAACGTATTCAACGCAAGCGTCCAGAGCGAGGTGACGTCATATACACACGAGAAGGCGCGATTCTGGGTATTGCGGCAATGATAGACAGAGAGTGCAATGTAGCATTGGGGCAACGATCAATGTTGTTGTCTCCCAATACCTATAAGTGCTTACCTCAGTTTTTAAGCGCCGCTATGAATTTTGACTCATTTTTAAGAAAAGTTCTCGGCGGTGTAAGCGGGTCAGCCTCTCCTCATATTAATGTTGGGGATATCAAAGCATTTGCAATCATTTTGCCACCAATTGAATTACAGGAGCAGTTCGCAGCCCTCGTCGAACAGACCGACAAATCAAAATTGGCAGTTCAAAAGAGCTTGGAAGAATTGGAGATTTTGAAAAAATCCCTGATGCAACAATATTTTGGCTAAGTGAGCCGGTGCAGGATGTTGGTACACATCATATTTTCGAGGTGTACTAACATGAAAAATCAGCTTATCTCTGAAATTACACGTCAAATGCTTCCGCATTTGGACAACGCGCAGATGGAACACCTACTGGAAGTCTTACGGCATACCCTGTGGAGTGTTCAAGTTATCGCAGGTGAGGACGGAATTCTGCCTCCAGATAAAGAAACGAATGCCGAATTACTGGATATGTTTCTATCCGCTAAACGAGTTGAGGGGTGTAGTGAAAAGACGCTGCACTACTATGAAACATCAATCCGTAGACTGTTTGTGGCAGTAGATTGCCATGTGACACATATGCAGACCGATGATTTACGCACTTATTTATCGGATTACCAACGGAAAACACAGTGTAGCAAAGGAAATGTCGACAATATTCGCAGAATCATGTCCAGCTTTTTTACTTGGCTGGAAGATGAAAATTACATCCTTAAAAGTCCGGTTCGCAGAATCCACAAAATTCGCTCTAATCAAACCGTAAAGGAAACTTATACAGATGAAGCATTAGAAACGATGCGAGATCAGTGTGGTTGCCTTCGGGACTTGGCAATGATCGATCTACTGGCATCTACCGGAATGCGTGTTGGTGAACTGGTGCATTTGAATAGGGACGATATTGATTTTGAGAACAGAGAGTGCGTAGTTTTTGGCAAAGGCAGTAAGGAAAGGCCTGTTTACTTTGATGCCAGGACGAAAATCCACCTCAGAAACTATTTGGATAGCAGAACAGATGAAAATCCCGCCTTGTTTGTTTCTCTGCATAGTCCCTACAATCGATTGGAAATCAGCGGTGTTGAGGTGCGTTTGCGCAAGCTTGGCCGGAGGCTGGGAATTACGAAAGTTCATCCGCATAAGTTCCGAAGGACGCTGGCAACACGTGCGATAGACAAAGGTATGCCCATCGAGCAGGTTCAGCAGCTCCTGGGACACGCTAAAATCGACACTACCATGCAGTATGCGATGGTCAATCAGAATAATGTGAAGATTTCGCACCGAAAATTTATTGGCTGATTGCCAATCCCGATTTATCGAACTGTTCGGAGACCCTGTAAGTAATCCAAAAGATTGGAATGTAGAGCCACTTGGAAATCGATGCGGAATAATCACAGGAAATACGCCTCCCCGTTCAGAGCCTGAAAATTACGGTAAGTACATTGAATGGATCAAATCGGATAATATCAACACTCCTTTCACATTCATTACCAAAGCGCAGGAATGCTTATCTGAAGCCGGTTTTGAGAAATGCCGTTTTGTTGAAGCAGGTAGTATTCTAATGACATGTATCGCTGGCAGTATTGACTGCATCGGCAATGTTGCGGTTACCGACCGCCGTGTGGCATTTAATCAGCAAATAAATGCCATTGTGCCGGAGCAGGATGAGGTGCTATATCTGTATTGGCTTATGCAGCTATCAAAGCCTATGATACACCGCACCATCAATATGGCATTGAAGGGGATACTTAGCAAAAGCCAGCTGTCAGAAATAGTGTTCCCTTTCCCACCAATCACGCTGCAGGAGCAGTTCGCGGCCTTCGTCGAACAGACCGACAAATCAAAACTTTACGGTAAGATGGAGGTGGCAGCGTGAAACAGTTTTACCCGTTGAGCACATTCCTTACTGAATATAGCGAAAAGAATATCGGAAACACATACAGGCCAGTAGCGGTAGGCCGATATGGCATTCGCACGAGAGAAAGCATCTATTCAAAGGAGCTGGCAAAAGACTACTCAAAGAATAAGCTAATTCATAAAAACACGCTGACTGTGGGAATGGGGTCTGTCCAGATCGATATTGGCGTTTTAACGGATGATATAACCTATTCTGTTTCACCGGCTTACCACACATATAAGATTGCCGGAGTTAATGCGGAATATCTCCGATACTGTTTGGAATGCCGGAATCAAGATATGTTTTCCAGATTCGTAAAGCGTGGTAGTCGGCAGGGCAAAACAATTGATCTAAAACGTTGGCTGACATACGAAATTCCTGTCTATGATGAAAATAGGCAGCAGGAAATTGTCGATAGATTTAATCAGATATCTGAGCTAATCGAAAAGAGGCAGGAACAGTTGGTTCAATTGAGTGAACTGGTGAAATCCCGATTTATCGAACTGTTCGGAGACCCTGTAAGTAACTCCCCCAAATGGGATACAGGTCGATTAGGTGACTATATGACAACCCTAACCGATTTCAGTGCTAACGGTAGCTACGCATTACTGGACTCACAGGTGGTGATGTATGATGAGCCACATTACGCTATTATGGTTCGAACTACTGATCTGGAAACTGGTGATTTTAAAAATGGCGTAAAGTATATTGATCAAAAAGCGTATGAACTGCTTGGAAAATCGAAACTGTTCGGTGGCGAAATGATCATGAATAAAATCGGCAGTGCCGGTAAAATATACCTCATGCCGCACATTGAAACACCGGCTTCGCTTGGCAGAAATGCGTTCATGTTTAGGTTTGACCAAAGAGTCAACATAGTATTTCTTTATGCGCTCTTGACTTCCGAATATGGTACCGCTGAAATTCAACAGCATGTCCGTGGAGCTGTTACCAAGACCATTACAAAGGAAAGCACCAGATCTATACGCATTATTGTGCCGCCAATCGAACTGCAGGAGCAGTTTGCGGCCTTCGTCGAACAGACCGACAAATCAAAATATTACAGTATTACAGAGCGATAATGTATAGAAAGAGTGGTGAACCATATTGCCAATCAGGGAAGAGATTGATTTGTATTTACAAGATATTCTCAAGATGCAGCATATGGTTTCCGATAACATATCGCATCGCTTGACCAAAGGTGAACTACGGGAAAAATTCATTAGACGGCTGGTACAAGACGAGTTTCCCACGCTATTGCTAAAGTCAGGAATTCTGTGTGCAGACACTTGGCAAAGTACGCAGGGTGATTTCCTTTGGCTAAAAGATGGTGCGCGTGTAGGAAATTTAAACCTATATGATCTCGACGATTGCCGAATGTTTATGGAGATAAAGAGTTCTGCCACAGCAGCGGAGTTGAGATCTATTAATGAAACAGCCAACAATCTCAAGCAACATTATACGGGTGAATCCCTTATCATAGTCGGCATGTTTTGTTACGGTACGAGCGCAAGCGAAAAGACAGTTCTGCGCAAGTTCGGTTTTACATACGACAGGGAGATCGAAGGCTATAATGCATATGATCAAGCAAAAGATAGAATGCGGAATGTTGATTTTCTGTTTAGCCTGAATATTTCCAATGGCCGGGATGAATCAACGCTACCATATTTGGTTGTCAGAGACTATTCGGGAAGTTGTACTTTATATAAGGACAACCCTGTAATACGATATTTTCTTAATTATTTCCGTTAGCATGAGTCTTTGAAGTAGGAGGCGACAAACATGTCAAATTTCAGTTTCTTACATGGAAATACGCAGTATGCCCTGTTTGCTCCAGCCGCAATTGAGGCGGAAAAAGTCTATACTTCTGCTCCTGCTATGTGTGCTGTTGGATGCCGTAAGGCATTGGAACTGGCGGTAAAATGGGTTTATTCTGCTGATAACACCATGCAAATGCCTTACAAAGACAATCTTCAGTCCTTGATTCATGAACCCACCTTCCGCTTTGCTATAGACTACAACACCTGGGGCAAATTGCCGTTTATCATTAAATTAGGCAATTTGGCCGTCCATACGGAGCGTAGTGTACAGGCAAGCGATGCACTTGCCTCGCTACAGGGCTTATTTGAGTTCATCCAGTGGGTGGACTATTGCTATGGCACCGACTATGAGGAACGGAAGTTTGATGAAACGCTTATCCCCAAGGAAAAAGTTGTTGTTGATACAAAGAAAATCAAAGAGCAGGAGAGTCTGCTCGGAGAAAAAGATGCCGAGATAGAAACCTTGCGGAAACAGATTGAGAAGATGTCCGCGCAAATTACCGCAGCTAAGGAGCAGCATCAGCAGGATCGTACTTTCGTGGCAGCTGACCTCTCTGAATTCAAAACCCGCAAGATTTATATCGATGTTGATATAAAGCAAATGGGTTGGAAATTCACAGGGGTAGATGCCGATGTGCAGGAGGAGTACCCTGTCGAGGGTATGGCTGGCATAATCGGCCAGATGGGATATGTGGACTATGTCCTGTTTGGTAGAGACGGTCTGCCGCTGGCGGTCATAGAGGCCAAGCGATCCAGTAAAGACCCTAACATTGGTCGCAAACAAGCTGTTCTGTATGCAGATTGCTTAGAGAGAAAGTTTGGCCGCCGCCCAATGATGTTTACAACCAACGGCTTCGAAACTTACTTTTGGGATGACAGAAGCGGTCCGCAGCGCAAGGTCAGCGGAATTTTTAGCAAGGATGACTTACAGAAGCTGATGAATCGCCGGACAGAGCGGCTGGATCTCATGACCATTTCCATCGATGATAAGATAACTGACCGCTACTATCAGAAGGAAGCAATCCGGGCTGTGTGTGAGCAGATTGGCCTTGGCTTCCGAAAGCACTTACTGGTTATGGCTACTGGAACCGGAAAAACCAGAACGGCATCCAGTTTGACAGATGTGTTGAGCAGAGGGAAGCATGTCACCAATGTTCTTTTTTTGGCAGACCGTACTGCATTGGTAAAGCAGGCCAAGGATGATTTTAAGAACTACCTACCAGATATGTCATTGTGCAATCTCTGCTCCAACAAAGATGACCGTAGCGCCAGAATTGTTTTTTCCACCTACCCTACAATGCTGAACGCCATCGACGATATGAAAGCAAAGGGCGGACAGCGGATGTTTACTCCTGCCCACTTCGATCTTATTATTATCGATGAAAGTCACCGCAGTATTTTCAAAAAATACCGTGCCATCTTTGAATACTTCGACGCAATCATGGTGGGGTTGACTGCGACCCCGAAAACGGATGTGGATCGCAATACCTACGATTTCTTTGAGATGGAGCATGGTGTCCCTACTTATGCATATGACTACGAGACTGCGGTTTACACAGATCATGTGCTCGTCCCGTATTATAACTACGAAGTAAAAACCAAATTTTTGGAAGAGGGCATCACCTACGATGATCTGTCCGACGAGGATAAAGAGCGATATGAGGATGACTTTATTGAGGACGGGCTCATGCCAGACTTTATTCCTTCTGCGCAACTCAATAAGTTTGTGTTCAATGAGACTACTGTAGATACAGTATTGCAAGATCTGATGGAGCGTGGCATCCGTGTAGAAGGCGGCGACAGACTGGGTAAAACCATTATTTTTGCACAAAACAAACGCCACGCAGAGTTTGTTCTGGAACGCTTCAACAAGTTATATCCGCAGTATTGTGGGGTTTTTGCCCAGCGTGTGATCTGCGACGATACTTACGCTCAGACAATTATTGACGATTTCAAAGTACCAGATAAGATGCCGACCATTGCGGTTTCCGTCGACATGATGGATACCGGCATAGATGTTCCCCAGTGTGTCAACCTTGTATTCTTTAAAAAGGTGCGTAGCAAGGCAAAGTTCTGGCAGATGATTGGGCGTGGAACTCGTCTATGTAAAGGACTTACCTGTACAGACCAGATTGATGGGGAGTATACCGACAAGAAGCGATTCCTTATTTTTGATTACTGCGGTAACTTCGAATATTTTCGTGCTCACAAAGAAGGCTATGAAACCAAGGAAGCGAAATCTCTCACGGAAAACATCTTTGGCAAGCAGGTAAAGTTAGCGGTTATGCTTCAGGAAAGCACCTATGCAGAGGACGAATATCAGGAATGGCGTTCAGAACTGGTTGGAACATGCTATGCACAAGTTCTGGAATTGAACACCGAACTGATTGCCGTCAAACTGCGGATGCAGAGCGTAGAAAAGTTTAAGAGGCCTGGCTCTTTTGACTTTATTAGTGAGGGTGACAAGGGGGAGCTGTTGCAGCAGATCGCATCAATTGTCCGGCTGGACGATACAGATGAATATGCTAAACGTTTCGATAACTTCATGTACGGCCTTATGATTTCAGCAATGGCGCAGATGCCATCCTTTCAATATGCGCAAAGGCAGCTGAGGGATATTGGCACTTTGCTGGAACGGAAAATCAGCATCCCACAGGTGAAAGCAAAACTAACGATTATCAAGGAAGTAAACACGGATGCATTCTGGGAGGCAAACAATATCTTGCTCTTCGAGAAGGTTCGAAAGGAGTTGCGAGGTTTAATGCAATTCCTTGTTGAAATCGGCCCCGTGAAGAATCCGATTATTACGCGCCTAACAGATCCTATTATCGGTGAACAGGAAGGCGTTCAGCTTGAGCCTCCCTACGACTTCGAGGACTACCGTGCCAAAGTTGACCGATATGTTAATGAGAACGGGAATACACTGGCTATCTATAAGTTGACACACAATATTCCTCTGTCAGTCGGTGATTATCGGGAGCTGGAGCGGGTGCTTACCAGCGAACTGGGGAGTAAAGAAGATTATGCACGAGAGTTCGGAAATACCCCTTTCGGACTGCTCGTGCGGAAGATCGCAAAACTGGATCACGATGCGGCAATGGCCGCATTTTCCCAATTTATCAATGATCAGTCGCTGAGCCAGAAGCAAATTACCTTTGTACATAAGATTATCAACCACATTGAGCAGAACGGCTATATGGAAAGCGTCACTATACTCACCAAGCCACCATTTGACAAACCACTTAGCTTTACAAAGTTGTTTGATCGAAAGATGCAATCGGAAATCATGGCCACTATCAACAAGGTTAAAGATAACGCTATCGTAGTTGTTGCTTAGCCGATATAAAAACCATCAAGCAAAGGGAGTGGGACACCGTTGGTGCGTCACTCCCTTGCCGCACATATCGCTCGCTTACAATCCATTCAAGCTAATTCAATGTTGACATAGCAGGCTTCCATTTTGGAACATGAACATCAACCAGCACGGTAAGTACTAAAACCACCAGATCAAGTCAAGGATATGTAGTTTACAACGATTCTTCATAACGGGCACATGATATGCCAATAAGGAGGCTTACATTACGGTGTAAGTTTATCGTTACCTTGCGTTTATCATCATAATATGCTATTATAGCAAACAACACTGCTATGTACTGGATTAGGTGTTGGCCTCTGTAGTATGCCGTCCACCGCTGCATCTTCATACGGACGGCAGAGAAAATCAGAAACGCGCTAAAGAGGGAATGACTATGCCGAAAATTATCAGGAACGCAATCAGATGCAAAAAATGTGGAGATATCATCGAAAGCGAAACTGTCCATGATTTCAAATTTTGCAGCTGCGGCTCGTGCGCTGTGGATGGCGGTCACGACTACCTTCGCAGGTGCGGAAATCGTGAGGATTGGGAAGAACTGTCCAAAGCGGAAAAGGTGGAAGGCAACGATGCATTGACTTGATCCTGTCTTGCGGAAATTGGTGGTGCCAGGATATCATTTATCATCATTCGCAATGCCACCACGAATTGCCCCGGGCTGGCATCGTTATAAAAAAGGCTCTCTCAGCACGGATGCAAACAAAAGTAAAAACTGCGTAGGGGTATAGCTAACCTGCGAGCCCGGTTGAAGCGGTAAACAACCCCCGCACTAATTGAATAAGAAATTACTCAGCGCACCCACTATATGGGGGTATAGCTCAGCTGGGAGCCCGCACCACGAGTACCCCGCATCGCAAATAGCGGCTGAAACACAATGTTCCAGCCGCTATTTTTCTGAAAAAGTTTCAGTAGCTATTTCCGTCGAACTGTGGTATATGTTTGTGCTGCAAGGAGGCGAGCGCATGAAATACAAGCTGCTGAAAGACCTATACGATTGCTTTTGTACCCCGCCTGAACTCCAGGCTCAGAAACAGGAAATTGATGAATGCCATCAAGCACTTAGCAAGGTACTGGGCAAACTGGAGCGTCGGCTGGTGCTCCAGATCATCGACGCAAAAGACCGTATTGCGGAGGAGACCTCCATCGACAGCTTTATCGCTGGATTTGAACTGGCGTGGAAACTCTCCGTAGAATTGAATCACTACGAAAACGAGCGCTCAGTCTCCTGCC
>OIWM01002651.1_pt1 | contig 14419 bp, 10 predicted proteins | sample 1587451 | NCBI WGS metagenome assembly OIWM01 (sample SAMEA3888907, study PRJEB22519) | human gut metagenome | biome: human gut; feature: human-associated habitat; material: faeces | place: Denmark | collected 2011
CATGCGTTTAAAAAGAGAAAGCAATGAAGCCGGCATATAATTTAATTACAAGATAATGGATCAAGAGGTAATATACAAAGCTCTGCGCGGCGAAGCAACCCCAGATGAGCTGGAACAGGTGGCACGGTGGCATTCCGAAAATCCGGAGGACTTCCAGCGCTGCGCGGATGAGGTGCACATGCAGATCGACATGATGGAGTTGTACGGCGAAGAGATCCGTCCAGCAAGTTGGATCGCCGTGCACTGGAGAAAGGTAGTCCGTATTACCGTACAGGCTGCCGCCATGCTCGCCATCGGGTTGTTCGTCGGGGGATATATCAGCAAGGAACGCACCTACGATATGCTTGCCGAGCAAATCAACACGTTGCAGGTTCCTTACGGCCAACGCCTGAAGTTCACGCTTCCGGACGGTTCGAGCGTTCAGCTCAATTCCGGAGCAAAGATCGAATATCCATCCGTATTCAAAAAGAATCTCCGCAGAGTAAAGCTTTCCGGCGAGGCGGTATTCGATGTCGAACATGACGAGAGGTGTCCGTTCGTTGTAGAAACTTTCGCATCCGATATTCGGGTGTTGGGTACGAAATTCAACGTTGTGGCCGATGAGCGCCACCAACGCTTTTCGACTGCATTGCTCCAAGGTCGGGTGCAAATTACAAACCGGCTCGATCCCACGCAAAAAGACATTATACTGAAACCTAACGATATTGCTAATCTCTCGAACGGTCATCTTTTCATCGAACCGATAACCGATCCGGAAATATTGTGCTGGACGGAAGGTCTTATCAACATTTCGGGTCTGCCTTTCGATGAACTGATGGAGAAATTCGAGCGGGCATTCGACGTGAAGATCGACATCTCCCTTGAGAAACTTCCGAACATCAGAAACGTCAGTGGTAAAATTCGTGTGAACGACGGCATTGACAAAGCCCTTCACATTTTGCAGTATACCGCGGACTTTTCTTACAAGAAAAATTCGGAAACAAACGTAGTGACGATCTATTGATGTGAAAGCCTGATTGTTTAACGCCTAAAATGATTGCCTATGAAAACGTAACCAACATCGTTCATAGCTTGTTCAATGAAAAAGCCTGCGGAGGTAGAGATCCGCAGGCCGGATAATAGATTGAATCGAGCTTTTTTGAGACACTAATTAACCTATTATCTAAAACTTCGCAAAGATATGAATAAAACAGTATTCTTCAACAAGTTTCGAAGACTGTTTGGGTTCGTACTCACAATCTCTTTGCTTGGGAACGTATTCGCTGCATCTGCACAGAATGCCCGAATTTCCATTAAGATGGAAAACGTCCCTATTTCGCAGGTTATAAAAGAGATTGAAAATCAAACCCGTTACTTGTTTATCAACAAAGGCGTCGATACCAAAAACAAGGTCAGTATCAACGCTGTCCAAAAAACGATCCAGGATGTGTTGGCACAACTGTTCGCCGGCACGGAAATCGCTTACCGGATCGATGAATCCTACATTATCCTGACCAAAAAGAACGATGCGGGGAATCCGGTTTCCGTGACCGGAAAAATCAGGGATGCAAAAGGTAATCCGATCGTCGGAGCCAGTATCCTTGTTCAAGGAACTACAATAGGCGTCAGCTCCGACGCCGATGGTGCGTTTGCGCTTCAGGTACCCCCCCCCGCAGCAGACAGACAGCTGGAAATCAGTTTTATTGGTTATACTCCTGTGTCTATTGTCGTGGGCAGCCGGACTTCTTTCGAAATCACGCTCGAAGAGGCTGCGTCCGAGATCGAGCAGGTCGTGGTCACTGCTCTTGGTATTAAGCGTTCGGAAAAGGCCGTAGCCTACAATGTTCAGCAGATCAAGGCCGAAGACATCACAACCGTCAAGGATGCCAACTTCATCAACTCGTTGACGGGTAAAGTGGCCGGTGTCACGATCAACGCCTCATCGTCAGGTGTCGGCGGTGCCTCGAAGGTCGTACTGCGCGGCAACAAGTCCATTTCGCAGTCTTCGAACGCCCTTTACATTATCGACGGCATTCCGATGTACAACTTCGGTGGTGGTGGCGGTACGGAGTTCGATTCGCGCGGTGCTACGGAATCCATCGCAGACCTCAACCCCGAGGATATTGAGTCGATGTCGGTGCTGACGGGTGCTGCCGCGGCCGCGCTCTACGGTTCGGAAGCCGCGAACGGCGCTGTGATGATTACGACGAAAAAAGGCCAAGCCGGGACTCTGAAAGCTACGTTTTCGAGTAATATCGAATTTCTCGCACCTTTCATCCAGCCGGAATTTCAGAATCGCTACGGTACGGGTTTGAACGGCCAGCGCAGCGGCTCGAGCATTTACAGTTGGGGCGAGAAATTACGCCCTGAAGCCCGTTACGGTTATACTCCGGACGATTATTTCGAGACGGGACACGTTTATACGAATGCTGTTACGGTTTCTGGCGGTACGGACAAGAACCAGACCTATTTTTCGGCTGCTTCGGTCAATTCGGACGGCATTATCCCCAATAACGAATACGACCGTTACAACTTCACGTTCCGCAATACTTCGTACTTTCTGAAAGACCGGCTCAAGCTCGATGCGAGCGCCAGCTACATCTATCAGAAAGACCAGAACATGACCAATCAGGGAGTCTATTCGAACCCGCTGGTTCCGGCCTACCTGTTCCCGCGGGGTGAGAATTTCGACCTTTACCGTCGCTTCGAGCGTTACAACGAAGGGACGAAACTCATGGAGCAATTCTGGAGTGCGGATATGGAAGGCGGTGATTTGCGCATGCAGAATCCCTACTGGATCAACTACCGCAACCTGCGCAACACGGACAAGAAGCGTTATATGCTGTCGTTCTCGGCCAGCTACGACATTCTTCCGTGGCTTAATGTTGCCGGACGTGTCCGCATTGATAATTCGAATTCGCTCTACACGCAAAAACTCTATGCCTCGTCGAACACCACGATTACGGAAGGCGGCAAAAACGGCCACTATACCGAAGCCCGTGCTTACGACACGCAGACCTACGCCGATCTGATGGTAAACATTAACAAGACTTTCGGCGAGGATTGGTCTCTGAACGCGAATATCGGCGCCTCGATCAACAATATCAAGACCGATGAGTTGTCATACCGTGGGCCGATTCAGGAGAACGGACTTCCCAACATATTCAATGTTTTCGATCTGGATGACACGAAAAAACGTGCCGAAAAGGTCGGCTGGCACGACCAGACGCAGTCGATTTTCGCCTCGGTCGAAGTAGGTTGGAAACAGATGCTTTACCTCACGGTGACGGGGCGTAACGACTGGGCTTCGCAACTGGCCAATTCGCCCGAGTCGTCGTTCTTCTATCCGTCAGTAGGCCTGTCTTGGGTGCCTTCTTCGACATGGGATCTGGGCAAGACGTTCAGCTATCTGAAGATCCGCGGTTCGATCGCCTCGGTAGGTATGCCTTTCCCGCGTCACCTGACGGTTCCGACCTACGAATACGACGCTACGAACAAAGTGTGGAAGGACAAGACGCACTATCCGATCGGCGACCTGAAGCCGGAGCGTACCATTACCTATGAGGTCGGTCTGGATGCCCGTCTGTGGCAGCATATCAACCTTTCGGCTTCGTGGTATCAGGCCGACACGAAAAACCAGACCTTCGACCCGTCACTTCCGCCCTCGTCGTCCTATACGACCATTTACCTGCAAACCGGACACGTCCGCAATACAGGTGTCGAGCTTTCGCTCGGGTATGACAATCAGTGGCGGAACTTCCGCTGGACGACGAACTTCACCTACTCATGGAACAAGAACGAGATCATCGAACTGGCAGCCAATGCCGTGAACCCGGTTACGGGCGAAGCGTTGAATCTTACCAAGTTGGACATCAAGGGGCTGGGTAAGGCGAAGTACATCCTCAAGGAAGGCGGTACGCTGGGCGACCTTTACACGACGTCCAACCTTCGCTTCAACGACAACGGTTATGTCGAGGTGGACAAGAACGGCAACCTGCTGATGACCGACGAAGGCGAGGACATCTATCTCGGATCGGTTTTCCCGAACCACAACCTCGCATGGCGCAATGACTTCAGCTATAAGGGTATTAACCTCGGCGTGCTGTTTACGGCCCGTCTGGGCGGTGTCTGCTATTCGGCGACGCAGGCCAACCTCGACCTGTACGGCGTCTCGGAGGCTTCGGCCGCGGCGCGCGATGCGGGCGGTGTTTTGATCAACGGCCGTGAGATGGTCGATGCCCAGAAATGGTATCAGGCGATCGGCTCGCAGTCGGGTTTGCCGCAGTATTATCTCTATTCGGCGACGAATGTCCGCTTGCAGGAGTTGTCGCTGGGTTACACTTTCCCGCGCAAGTGGTTCCGCAATAAGCTGGGGCTTACCGTGTCGTTCGTAGGGCGCAATCTGTGGATGATTTACTGCAAAGCGCCGTTCGACCCCGAAGCCGTCGCTTCGACGGGGCTGAACTATCAGGGTATCGACTACTTCATGATGCCCTCGATGCGCAACCTCGGTTTCAATGTCAAATTCCAATTCTAAAGCGCAGCAACCATGAAAAAGATGAATAACAGATGGCAGTCGGTGCTGCTTTCACTGGCGCTGTTCGGATTGGCAGCCTGCACCGGCGATTTCGAAGACATCAACCGCAATCCCAATCAGGTTACGGACGACCAGATGGATGCCCTGAATTATAAGACCGGAACGAAGTTCAAAGCTCTTCAAAGTCTTGTGATTCCGGTGCAGGAGCATATGTACCAGTTCAACGAATCGCTTTCGGGCGGGCCGTTCGGCGGTTACATCGGTGCCACGGTCGATACATGGCAGACCAAGTTCGAGACCTATAATCCCTCGGCCGACTGGCGCAAATGGCCTTTCGCCAACGTCATCACCGAGACCTATACCCCCTATAAGGGCATCGTCAACGGCACGGAAGACGAAGTGGCCATCGCTTTCGCCCGCCTGTTGCGAGTGGCCATCATGCACCGTGTGACGGACTCCTACGGTCCGATTCCCTATTCGAAGCTGGAGAGCAACGAGTCGGTCTATGTGGAGTACGATTCGCAGGAGGCGGTCTATACGAAGATGTTCGAGGAGCTGGACGAGGCTATCGAGATACTGGGCCGCAACACGACGCTCCCGGCCGAAGCGTGGAGCCGCTACGACGGCGTCTACTACGGCAATATCGCGCAGTGGCTCAAATATGCCAATTCGCTCAAGTTGCGCATGGCCATGCGTTTGTCGTATGTGAAGTCCGACGTCGCCCGTGCGAAGGCCGCCGAGGCTATTGCCGGGGGTGTTATCGAGGCTAATGCCGACAATGCGGCGATGCACGCCGCGGAGAACCGCACGACGCTCATCTACAACGACTGGGGCGACCACCGTGTCGGAGCCGACATCCTCTGCTACATGAACGGCTACAAAGACCCGCGTATGGAGAAGATGTTCCTGCCCAACGACGTAGACGACTACGTGGGTATCCGCATCGGCATCGACGTGGCGGGAAAATCGACGGCCATGTCGAAGTATTCGAATATGATCGTTGCGAGCGATACGCCCTATTTATGGTTCAATGCCGCGGAAGCGACCTTCCTGCATGCAGAGTACGAACTGCGCTGGGGATCGGCCGAGACGGCGAAGACGCTCTATGAGCAGGCTGTCCGACTTTCGTTCGAGGAGCGGGGAGCATCGGGGGCCGACGCCTATTTGGTCGACGCCACGAAGAAGCCTGCACCCTATACCGATCCGCTGGGCAACTACAGCGCATCTGCCCGGAGCGAAATCACCGTTCCGTGGGAAACGGCGACGGACGGCAGCGATACGGAGGCCGTTCAGGAGCGCAACCTCGAACGCATCATCGTGCAGAAATGGATCGCTATCTTCCCGTTGGGAGTCGAAGCATGGTCGGAACACCGCCGTACGGGGTATCCGAAACTGCTGCCTGTACCTACCGACAAATCGGGAGGTTCCGTCAATGTGGAACAGGGCGCACGCCGTCTGCCTTACCCTGTCGAGGAGTACCAGCAGAACAACGCCAACCTTCAGGCGGCCATTCAAACGCTCGGTGCAGAGCAACAGAACGGCGACCGTTCGGGCGACGTCATGGGAACCCGCGTATGGTGGGATTGCAAACCGTATAACAAGTAATCGCTATGAATATGAAACCAAACCGAATGATACGTTTCCTCGCTTTTTGCGCTGCCGTCGCAACGTTTGCGGCCTGCAACGACTGGACGGAGATGGAAACGGTGGACAGCAAGGTGGAAAAGCCCTGGGAGCAGGATCCGGCACTATGGGCCGAATACACCGCGGCGCTGAGGGCCTATAAACAGTCAGAACATTTCATTGTTTATGCCCGTCTGCACAACTCGCCCGAGAAAGCATCGAGTGAGCAGGATTTCATGCGCTGCCTCCCGGATTCGCTGGACATCGTGACGCTGACCAACGCCGATAACTTCTCGAAGTTCGACGCCGAGGATATGGACGTCATGCGCGAGAAGGGGACGAAAGTACTTTATCAGGTCGATTATGCCGCACGCGCGGAAGAGTTCGCCGATATGCAGGCGCTCGATGCCTATCTGGATCGGGTTGTCGCCGCCGTCGCCGCCAACGGCATGGACGGCTACTCGTTTACGACCGACCCGCTGGCGACGGATGCCACAGCCCGCATCGTCGAGAAACTTGCTGCGGCGAAATCCGAGGGCCAGCTCCTCGTCTTCGAGGGCAACCCGCTGTCGCTTGCGGCCGCCGACCGTCCCAAGGTCGATTTTATTGCCCTCGATACGGAGAAACTCGAAAATGTGCAGGAGGTGAAGCTCCAGGTGCTGAATGCCACGGGGTATGCCGGTATCGCGCCGGAGAAGCTGCTGCTGGCGGCCGAGATCAGCGCACCCCTGCTGGATGAGGATCGCACGGAGTTCGCGGCCGTCGATGAGATGTCGCGCCGCGTCATCGAATTCGGCCCGCTGGGCGGTCTGGCAGCTTACAACATTTCCGGAGATTACTATCATGCGGAGATGAACTACCAGACGATCCGTGGGGCGATCCAGACGTTAAATCCCGCTAAATAGTGAACGCCATGAAAAAATACGGAAAATATCTGATTGCAGCCGTCGCGGGGCTCGTGTTTTTCGCGGCCTGCGATAATTATGAGGCCGACGACCACAAGTTCGGAAACGCCGTTTATCTCGACGTCGCGGAAACGAACGAGGTGCAGCTTACGACCTTCGGCAACAATAAACCGACTTACGACTGCGCCTTGCAGGCGGAGCTGACCTATCCTGCGGGACAGGATGTGGCGGTGACGCTCACGGTCGACCCGTCGCTCGTCGGGACGTACAACGCCCGCTACGGTACGCAGTGGCCGATGCTCGATGCCAAATACTATAAGCTGTCGGCCGAGAGTGTCACGATCGCCGCGGGAAAAACAACCTCGGATGTCGTGACCCTGCAATTCAAGGAGCTGATGGGCCAAGGCGAGGAACAGACGGGAGCGCTTCCTATCGACGAAACCTATCTCGTCCCCGTGCGCATCGGCCATGCCTCGATGGACGTGCTTCACGGTTCCGACGTCGCCTATTATGTCGTGAAACGATCCTCGGCCATCACCGTCGCAGCGCAGCTCACCGACAACTGGATCGAGTTCCCGACCCTCGACAAGTATTCGGAAAGCAGCAAGGCTTGGAACGGTCTGACGGCCGTGACCTACGAGGCCCTTATCTACCTCGACGATTTTGCGACGAGCAACGCTACGGGCAGCCCCGTCAACATCTCGTCCATCATGGGTGTCGAGCAGTATCTGCTGCTGCGTATCGGCGACACGAATTTCGAGCGTCAGCAGTTGCAGTTCGACGGATCGGGTGCCGGCTCGTCCTTCGGGAAGATTCCCGGACGCGATGCGACGAAGAACCTCGAAAAGGGGCGCTGGTACCATGTCGCCTGCACATATGACCAAGCGGCGCGTACCGCACGCATCTATGTCGATGGCCAGATTCAGAGCGAAGCGACCGATGTCGGCATCTCGGCGCAGAGCAAGAAGAACCAGATCAATCTGGCCATGCGGGCGCTCTACGACCTGTGGAATACGGCTCCCGACAACGAAAAACCGCAGTACGAGACCGACGACACGGGTTACAACAAGCTGGGCGAGGCTTACCAGTTCTTCCTCGGCCGCTCCTACGACGATTACCGTCCTCTGAACGGCAAGATCGCCGAAGCACGTGTCTGGTCGGTGGCCCGTACGCCCGAACAGATCTGGGACAATATGTACGACATTCAAAACCCGCAGGACGATCCGACGCTTCTTGGCTATTGGAAGTGCAACGATGCCTCGGGCAATACGGTCAAGGACTATTCGATGTACCGCAATGACGGCGTAGCCAAGTACGATATTATCTGGCCGCAGGGCATCGAGATTCCGAAACTTAACGAAAACAACGAGTGATTATGAAGACGATTTTTAGTTTGCAAACGGGAATTGCGACGCTTCTCTGTACGGCGGCACTCGCAGGCCTTATGGCCTGCGACGCCGACACCGTAGAGCAGCAGGGCGGGAAACTTCCCGACAAGGAACCGTTGGAGAATATCTATGGAAGGTTGCGTAGCAGCAGTATGTCCGACGACAAGGTTCGTATTCGGATGACGGAAGGATCCGGGTTCGTAACTTCCAACTTCTATTACCAGTTTTCAAAAGCGCCGGCTTCGGAATTATCCCTCGACGCATGGATCGACGGTTCGCTGCTCGATGGGTGGAACGAGGCGAACGACGAGCAGCGAACGTTGCTGCCCGAAGGCAATTATGATTTTCCTGACGGCAAAACGCTTTCGCTCTCGGCAGAAAATCAGCATTCTGCACTTAAACGCATCCGCTTCATGGCCGAGAATCTGGCTCCGGGCGAATATTATCTGCCGCTGACGGTGGCTGAAGAGGCCGGAACCGAGGAGCATCAGACAATCAATTATCTCATTTCAATTCGCGCACGACAACTCGGGGAGTACAAGCTCAATGCCGACCAGGTATTTGCCGTATTCTATCTCGACACGGAAAAATACCAGCCGTTGTTGGTGGATGAATACCTCATGTCCAAGCTCGATGCCAATACGTGGGAAAATGCGTGGAGCGAGCGGGAAGACGGCTTGCGGACGATCGGTAACATTGTCAATTTGAACAAGGTGGTATTGGATTACGATGCGGAGACGGGACGCGCCCTGTTGAATCTCGGAAACGACATGCGCTATGTCCTCGATCATATCGACAAATATATCAGGCCCTTGCAGGATAAAGGCCGTAAGGTCTGCATTTGTCTGGAAGGTGGCGGAACAGGGCTCGGATTCTGCAATCTGACCGACGCCCAGATTGTCGATTTCGTAGCCCAGGTGAAGACCGTTATCACGGAATACGCACTCGATGGTGTGAATTTCTGGGATCGCAATGCCGCCTACGGCAAGGAGGGAATGCCCGCCATGAACACGACCTCCTATCCGAAACTCATCAAAGCGATGCGGGAAGCGCTCGGCAATGACAAACTGGTGACGCTGACCGATTACGAAGCCCCCACCGAGTATTTCTGGGATACCGGGGCGACCGGAGGCATCGAAGTCGGGCAATACCTCGATTACGCATGGTCTGGGTATCTGGACAATGAGAAAAATGTTCAGATTGTCGATCCCTGGCATCAGGGGCAGCAATATGTCTCGACGGATCATCCCCGCAAGCCTATTGCCGGCCTCGATCCTGCGAAATACGGATGTATCAATATTCCGTGGTATCCGCAGGGCCCGAACACTATAAATGACTATTTCACCGATATTTTCTTCTGGCGTCAGGCAGGAAACAAGCAGAGCAATATTCTGGTTTTTGAAAGTCTGCGGACGCTTCTTCAGGATAATTTCGAAAGCACTTGGGCTAGCAGCATTCAGGTTGGATATACGTATTTTGCCGACGATGGCGCTTGGATGATCGAGGATACACCTTGGGGCCCCTCCATTATGAGCGATAATGAATATTCATTCGATACATCTCTTTTGGGCAAACTCCCGAATGGTGGTACAGGATATAACAAATGGTTAAAAGACTGGTAAACTTACAGGCATGCCTATTTCGGTCTAAACGACATATTCTTTAACCCTTAAAACTCATTGAATGACAGAAAAAACAAAAACCAAAACCCAAAACAAACCGATTAACCAGTTATTGATCCTTTAAAACTAAAAACGACTATGAAACGTTATTTTGAAATTTTTGCAGCCCTTTTCTTGGGTACTACGATGATGTTCTCGTGCCAGCAGGCCGAGGAGCCGACGATGGATCAGGGCACAGTTCCCCAAACCCGTGCTTACGGCGATACGCCCGTGGTGGCCATCTATGTCGAGACCAACGACACCAACCCGCTCAATGCCGGAGATTACATGCTCTCCAACGGCAAACCCTTTGCCGGTATCGTGGAGCTGTTTGCCTCGAACATCCACAAGCGGACGGTGAACGGAGTGGTAGAGCCTACGCTCTTCCTGAATGACAAGATGACCAACCTGCTCGAAAACGGCGGTTATCAGACTTACGTGAAACCGTTGCAGGACAAGGGCATCAAGGTGCTGCTGACCGTGCTGGGCGACTGGCAGGGCATCGGTGTCGCCAACATGAACGATACCCAGACCACACAGTTCGCCAAGATCCTGGCCCATGCTGTGGAAAAATACGGTCTGGACGGAATCGGATTCGATGATGAGTATGCTAATTATTCGTCTACCAATTCTACTTCGTACAGCGAAATCATCACCAAACTCCACGCGCTGATGCCGGCCGACAAACTCATCACCGTTTTCGACTGGGGGTATACCAACACGCTGAACAGCGAGGCTAAAGCCTGCATCGACTATGCGTATCATGGCTATTTCGGTTCGAGCTTCATGACATCCGGTCTGGTGGACAAAACCCGCTGGTCGCCGGTATCGACGAATCTCGGCTCTGCTCCCAACGCAGCGACGCTGAATTCGCTGGCCAAGCGTGCCAAAGCCCAGGGCTACGGCGCATTCATGTTCTTCAACCTGCGTCGCAGCAGCAACGTTAATCCGCTTAACGGATTCAACGCTACGGCAAGCGGGCTTTACGGTCTGACCGTTACCTGTGAGAACGGCGATCGCCCTCAAGACTGGACTTTTGTATCGTCGGGGTATGAGATCAACATGGACGAAGTGGAATAACATGATAGCGATGTGTTTGCATTGACCGATTCGGATTCGTTATATACCCGAAAGTGACCGATTCCAGACCCGCACATCCGCAAACAGGTGTGCGGGTTATTTTAACTGATGAAGGGATATGAAAACGTTCCCCCATCCGAAAGACGAATGGGGAAACAAAAACTACCGCAAATACATTGACCGATTCGAGTCGATATATACCCGTAAGTGACCTTTCAATCTAAAACCTCTCCGTAGCCGGTTTGTGATAGTATTTATTTAATAACGCACGAATTGATGAATTCGTATTCAAATTATATTTAGTTGGAACAATAATAAGTTGAGATAGTATCAACCTATTGACACCTGAAGAATGCTACAACCCGATGAACAGATAGGAGAGCCCGTGCTGTTTTTGCACGATTCTCCTATCATCCCGTCCATCTTGTCTTGGTAGCATTTTCAGGTGTCGATGACAGGATTCGACAGCTATTCGCTGTTTTGCAAAGATACGAAAAATTATCCAACAGATACTTTGTGAATACGAAAAATACACATGATTCTGCAATACGGAGATCTGTCTTATGAAAACGCTTATTCATACCCGTATATACGCGTTGCTAACTCAAAATGAATCGAATCCGTCGGAATTAGCCCATGCATACGAAGAGTTTATCGAGACGATGACCGAGATGGTTGCTAATTTCGATAACCGGGATGATATTTTGAGAATACTGTATTACAGCCGGGTTGAATTCGACGTATTGTCCCATCCATCGTTTAATCGATATTCGAACAATGTTTTAAGGACGACGTTCATCTATAAAATCATGTATATTCTGGATTGCGAAATCAATATCGTCAGCAATAGTACGAAATATAGCTCGAACCAAGACTATTCGTTCCCTTTATCCTATCAGGACGGCGAGTTGCTGTGGACAGGGACGCAGCAAGAGCTGCTGGAGCTTGCCGTTGCCCTTCATAAAAACGGGATTATCATGTACGGCAACCGCAAGGCGCGTTTCATCGAGATCGTCCGTGCCTTGTCTTCTACATTCCATATCACGATCAACGATGTCTATGTCAAGAAAACCAGGATGCTTGACCGCAGCACGGCGGTCACACCTTTTCTGGATAAATTGAAAAAAGCCTATGAGCAAGTCGTCGAAAGACACCTGCGATAGAGAGAGCGGAGACCTGTCAAGGACGAGAAAATCAGAAAGTTTTTCTCCGTTTGCAAAATTTCAACAGTTTATTTTTCAGTTGATTATATTTTCATACTTTACAAAAAACTTTTTGATTTTTCCCGAGAGGCATCCGGAAAAGTGTACTTTTCAGTGATTTTGTATTATACATTTGCAGCAGAAAGCGACGCATAGTGCATCGCTGCATTCAAAATCCAAATAACATGAAAAACATCCTTTTAGCCGTTGCAGTCTTCGCTGCCGCATTCGTTTCCTGCAACAAGGAGACCGAAGTCGTATCTTCACCCAGCTCTTTCACCGATGGGGCACGTATCGCACTTACTCTTACCGATAATACCGCCGATACCCGCTCCTTCTTCGATTCGACAGCCTCGGCCGAGGTATGAGAGTCTTCGTTGTCGTCACTGTCGATCTTCGTCTTCGATAACGCCGACAACTTCGTTATCCGCCGGGATTTAACCTCCAGCGAGCTGGCCGCGAAATCGGCGACATTCTCCCTACCTAAATCTCTTGCCAGCACCCCCTGCTCATTCTATGCCATAGCGAACTACGACGCCTCGTCGGCCAAGACCCGCGCAGCCCTTACGGCCCTTGTGGAGAAGTCGGCCGCCGACTATAACGGCACCTTCGCCGAAGTGTCCACCTCAGCCAAGCGTTCGGGCGGCTTCGTGATGTCGGGCATGAAATCGCAGACCGTCGGGGCCGTGAACTCCACGACCAATGTCGGCATCACGCTCAAACGCACCGTAGCTAAAGTAGCTCTTCAGACGACCATCGACCCGTCGTTCGCCGACAAATATGCCGGAACGCTTACCATCAACTCGGTAAAACTCTCCAAAGCCGCCTCGCAGTCGCTCGTCGTGGCCGGAACTCCGACGCCCGGGGCCATGACCTTCAGCCACACGCAGACTCCCGCCACTGCTTCGGGAAAGACGAACAGCCTGTTCTACATCTTCGAAAACGGCACATTGACCGCAGGCAACCGCATCCTGCTGGAAATTAACGCCACATACGATTCGGACGGCAGCGCCTCGACTACGGACGACCGTTCGGAGGTGACCTATTCGGTCGAGTTGACGGGCAAGGCCGCGGGCGAGATTCTCCGAAACGGCTACTACCGTGTCGCGGCCAATATCACGGGCCTTGTAGGTCAGGATTGCGCCGTATCGGTCACCGTCGCCGATTGGGAGACGCCCGTGACGCAGAACGTCGAGCTGGGGGCATAGCCCTCTTGTTTTGGCAACTCCCGTCCCTCGCGGGCGGGAGCTTTTTCAATCCTTTTTTAGATTTTTCCGACTATGAAAAAATATCTGTTGATACTCGCTGCCATCCTGTTGCTGTGGGGCTGCATCGCCGAGGACAGGACAGAATGTACAAATCCCCGCGGTGTCTTCGTCAGCCTGACGGTACGGCCCGAAAGGATGTCCTCCGTAACCCGCTCTGCGGATGAAACGGCCATCCGCGACCTGAACCTCTACCTTTACGACGATAACGGCAATGTTGTCCTACACCGTTACCAGACCTCTGCGACGCTGCGTTTCGAATGCCTACCGGGCAACTACCGGATCTGCATTGCCGCCAATCTGGGCCGCGATCTGGGCGACAATCTGCTGTGGGAGGATTTTACCGTTACACACGCCGACAAGTACGATGTATTGCCTATGGCCTATGAGGGCGATATAACGATAATTCCCTCGGCAGACGGGATGCTGACGCTGCCTGCCGTCGAAGTACAACGCTGCGTGTCGAAAATCTCCTATCACATTACCGTTACTCCGGCCGTTGCCGACATCGAACTGCGCTCCGTGCAACTGTTCTCGGTACCGCGTTCTGTATCCGTGTTCGATATGGCGGCCGCACCGTCGGATGATCCCGACGACTATACGGATTGTCCGGAGGTGGAACTTTCCGGACAGCAGGCTGCGGGCGACTGCTATCTGTTACCCAATATGCAGGGCATGGTGGCGGCCATTACCGACCAGCGTCAGAAGAACCCGGAAAATGCCCCCGCGAATGCCTCGTATCTTTTGATCCGCGCCGTGCGCGGGTCGAAAATATTGGC
>OIWM01002656.1_pt1 | contig 14385 bp, 6 predicted proteins | sample 1587451 | NCBI WGS metagenome assembly OIWM01 (sample SAMEA3888907, study PRJEB22519) | human gut metagenome | biome: human gut; feature: human-associated habitat; material: faeces | place: Denmark | collected 2011
AGGTTGGATGGTTTTCTGCTCTTTACTTTTTAGAATTTTATCTCGAACTCGCGTTGTTTGAAACCGTTCGCACTTTACGTTTATAATAAATACGCACCCAAAAAACTCCGCCGCCTCACCCGAATGACTTTCGGGCAAGACGGCGGACGCAGCACACGTTGTGCTAAAATCTGTATGTCAGCGTGACACCGATGTTGCGGAAACCGCGGTCTATCAAGGCATCACCATGACCAAAGTTGATGGCTACCATGGGGCGATAGTCCACGCCAAGGGTCAAAGGCACATCTTTCAGCGTAAAGCCAAACCCTAATGTGCCTACCGGACCGAGGAATGCACCCTCGTAGTCGTCGTGGTCGTAATAGCCTACGCCAGCACCAAAGCCGCCCCACAGTTTCCATGTGGCGAAACGTGGCGTCCAGCCGGGCCACTGCTTGATGTTCCAGTTGTAAACGCCCTGCAGGGCAAAGCCGTCGCTGAGGTTGAACACGCCCGCTGTCAGATCGAGGAAGTTGCGCTTGCTAAAGTGATATTGGTATTCGAGGTCGATGGTTGAGCCACCAAAGTGCGCACCAATGGCATGGGGCGTCTTTTGGGCCGAGGCTGTGAGTGTGCCAAGGGCCATTATGAGTAAGAATGCTAACTTTTTCATAAATAGTAGGTTGTAATAATGTGTTGGTAAACAAGTTGACGAGTTAACGGGTTAACGGGTAAGTTTGCCAAGCCTTTTTAAGTTGCTAACTATTCAAGTCTCGACATGATAAGCAGCGCATGGCATACTTACTTGTTTACCTGTCAACTTGTTAACCCGTTAACCAAGTTTTCCACCAACGGATTAAATGTGTGTAGTACTTTATATTTCAGACACCGCAAATGTAAACAGTTTGCGCACTTTGGCACTGACCTATTTACTATAAAACTCCTTAATTTATGTCGTATAGCATAAACTGCGCCTGTAATTAGCATTGTTTGTGAGCCTTTATTTGGAGTATGAGTCTTTTCCTTAATGCCCGACGCGGGACGCGTCGCTCCCCCCATTAGTGCTTGCGTTTTGTGGTAGCGTTTAGTGCTTGCGTTTAGTGCTTGCGGGGCTTTTACCATACTACAATATCTTACACGCCGAGTATCTTGCATCTTACACTAACACGCTGCGACTCATTGATTGTCAACACTTTACTCAGTGTAAGATACGATCAATTTCACCTACACACAACCTACACACCCCACACACTGCCACACGGCACAAGCACGGGAGGGCGATATCACAGCATAGGGGAGCAGAGAAGTCTGTTGCTCCGACAGATTTTTCTGCGTCCCTATGATGTAAGGCCCACCGCATACGACAAAACCGACTGCGAGGCAGCTGGGTGTGGTGTGTAAGATGTGTGCAGGGGTGTGTAAGATACTTTGAAATCATCTTACACTCTTGAAATCTCTGTATATCAATCTATTACGCACGAAAAGTGTAAGATGGCAGTAAAAACGCTCGCACTCTTTTACAAGAGGAATAACGGGGAGGGGACAAATATTTGTGTACAAATTGTACACTTTTTTTGATGGGTGCAATGCCTCGGTATTACCTTTGCAGCACTTTACTTTTGTAGTAAAGCAAATTGTATTGACTACCATGAAACGAATGCTTTACAGAATGCTGCGCTCTATAAAGTTTGCCGCTAACGCGGAGAACATAAGAACAAAAGAACATAAGAACAAAAGATATAACGTTTATGTTTTCCGCGCTAAGCGGCTAACACGAACGTAATTTCTTTTGTTCTTATGTCCTTTTGTTCTTATGTTCTCCGCGTTAGCGGCAGATCTCATATCTCACCCAAGTTTTTAATTCAGCCCGCACTTGCTAAATCCGAAAGTTGAGTAAAAACAAGCAAGCTCGTTTTGTATTGCTCTCGGTTTGCACTATCTTTACATAAGATAGGCGGCACCTCGGCAATAAAAACAAGCAAGCTTGTTTTGTATTGCTCTCGGTTTGCACTATCTTTGCAACATGAAGAAACCTATAAAGAAAGCACTTAAATGGCTCGGCATAACGGTGGCTACCCCCATCGCGCTTTTTTTGTTGTTAGCCATACTGCTATACATACCCCCCGTGCAAAACTTTGCTGTGCACCAAGTGGCCAACTACCTGTCGGGCAACTTGGGCATGGACGTGCGCATTGACAAAGTGAGACTGGCCTTTCCGCTCGACCTGGCCGTACACCACATGACTGCCGTTGAAAAGGGCGACACACTGCTCAATGCCGACCGTCTGCGGTTGAACGTTAAACTCATGCCTCTGTTTGAGGGACGGGCCGATGTAGACGGTTTTGAACTGTATGGGCTGGTTATTGACACGAAAAGCTACATTTCAGACACTCGCATTAAGGGGCATGCGGGCCAACTGACAGCGGCCGCACACGGCGTGGACTGGGAAAAAGAACTCGTTAACCTGGACCATGCCCGTCTGCACGATGCCGACATTTATGTAACACTGAGCGACACGGCCAAAAAGGACACTACCGAGAGCAAGGCGAAATGGAACATTGCGGTGAAGAAGGTGGATATTGAACGCAGCAAAGTGCACTTGCAAATGCCGGGCGACTCGATGCGCATTTATGCCAACTTGGGACGGGCCGCACTGCGCGGCGGGGCCTTTGACACGGGACGCAACTACTATGCGGTGAAGGCGCTGCAACTGCAAGACTGTGATGTAAACTACGACATTCCCTACATTAAACCCGTGGCGGGCATCGACCCTAACCACATAGCGGTGAAACGCTTAACGCTCATGCTCGACACGCTGAGCTATAACAACGAGGGGGTGTTGCGGGCCGGACTGCGCGGACTGACGCTGCACGAGAAGTGCGGACTTGACGTGACGCGCCTGAGCGGCAGTGTGTACATGGATACGATGCAACTGCGGTTGCCGGCTCTGCAACTGCGCACTCCGGCCTCGCGCATTGATGCCGATGTGGCTTTCGACTTCAAGGCGTTCAACGCAGGCAAGGGCGGACACTGCCAGGCCATGGTTGACGCCAGCATTGGCTATGACGACATACGCACCCTGGCCACGGGGTATGTGGACAAGGCTTATTTGCGCGCGCTGCCGCACAAGCCGCTGGCCATCAAGGGCACCATGAGCGGTAACATTGACCACCTGCGACTGCCCTCGCTCACACTCAACATGCCTGGGGTGCTGCAGGCTTCGGCCAACGGCTACACCAACTATGTGACGAAGGACTGGCGCAACGGCAAGTTCAACTTTAACCTGCGCACCAAGAGTATGGCCGCTGTGCGCCAACTTATGCCGGCATCGCTCAAGCAGAGCATCAATGTGCCTGACGGGCTGAGTCTGCGCGGCAAGGCGGCGTTTAACGGCAGCCGCTACGATGCTGACATCAAGGCGGGCATTGGACGCGGCTCACTGACGGCCAAGGCTAAACTGGACGTTAAACGCGAAACGTACAAGGTGGTAGCCACGGCGCACCAACTGCCCATAGCCAGCATTGTGCGCGGTGTGCCGGTGGGCCCATTCTGCGGCTCACTGCGGGCTTCGGGCTCGGGGTGGGACGTGATGTCGCCACGGACCTCGCTGACAGCTGACGCCAAGGTGAACGCGCTAAGCTATGAGCGCTATCCGCTTGGGGGCATCAGTGTCAAGGCCAATTTGCGCGGAGGCAAGGCGGTGGCGCACTTTGAGGCCGACAACCCGCTGCTGCAGGGCAATGGCCACATTGAGGCGCTGCTCGGCCGACATAACTACGAAGTGGCGGTGAAGGCTTCGCTGCCTAACATTGACTTGAAAAAGCTTGGGGTGACAACCGACACGCTGTATTTTGGTACCGACATCGACATCAAGGCCACTGCCAACAAGACTTTTACGGCCTACGCGCTGAGCGGCAGCATTGCCAACAACCACTTTACCACACAGCGCATGAGTGCCATGGCCAAGGACATATTGTTTGACCTGGCCACAAGTCGCGACACAACCACTGCCAACATTTCGGCCGGCGACCTGAGGCTGCGCCTTGGGGCCAAGGGCGACATACCGCACCTTGGCACGCACTTGGCACGCTTTGCCAACGAACTGCAAAAGGAGGCGAAGACTTATAACATTGACCAGGAAAGACTTAAAACGTACCTGCCCGTCATGGCCTTTTACCTTGACGCCGGACGCGACAATCCGCTATACAACATTGCCCGCATGAAGGGCTACTCTTTCTCGTCGGCTTACGTCAACCTTAACACCGACCCGCATGTGGGCATGACGGGCGATGCACGCATGGGGGCGCTGAATGTGGGCGCACTGCTGCTCGACACCATTGACACGCACATATTCCAGGACTCGACTGGCGTGCAGATGCGCGGCTTGGTGAAGAACGGCAAGAAGAACCCTAACCCGCTTGAAGTGCGCATGAGATCGTATGTTATGCGCTCGGGGGCGGGCATCGAACTGAGTTACTACGACAGCGAGGGCGAACGCGGTGTGGACGTGGGACTGCAGGCGGCTCTGGTTGACGGCGGACTGAACATTCACCTCTATCCCGAAAATCCGGTGCTGGCTTACCGCAACTTTAAGGTGAACAAGAATAACTATATATTCCTTGGCAAAGACAATAGCATACGGGCCGACGTGGACTTGCTGGCCGACGACGGCACGGGCCTTAAAATATATGGCGAGCCCAAGGACTCGGTGAACGACCTGACGGTGAGTGTGAACCAAGTGAACCTGGGCGAACTCTCGGCTGTACTGCCCTATATGCCCAAACTGAGCGGCATGCTGAGCGGCGATGTGCACGTGACGGACGACAGCCAGCACAAGCAGTTGTCGGCCATGGCATCGCTCACTGCTGACAACTTTAAGTATGAGGACATGCCTCTGGGCAATGTGGGCATCGATGCCGTGTATCTGCCCAAAACGGGCGGCGAACACCAGGCCTCGGCCTTTATCAGCTCTAACGGCAAGGAAGTGCTGGCATGCAACGGTACTTACTTTGACCGCAACGGTGGCACCTTTGAGGGCGACGCGCAGCTGCACGACTTTCCGCTGCAAATGCTTAACGGCTTTATGGCCAGCACCGACGTGGCGCTCAAGGGCATTGCCGGGGGCGACCTGAGGGTGAATGGTTCACTGGACAAGCCTGTGATTAACGGCTCGCTCGACCTCGACTCGGCACACATTTACTCGGACGTGTATGGCTTTGACTTGCGCACTGACGAACGGGCTCTCGACATTAAGGACAGCCGCATCATTTTCAGCGATTACCGCCTGTTCTCAACAGGTAAAGAGCCTATGGTGCTGAACGGTACATTTGATATGTCGGACTTTGAACGTATGCGCATGGACTTTGCCATGAGGGCAAAAAACTTTGAACTTATCAACACACGCAAAAAAGCACAGTCGATGCTCTTTGGCAAGGTGTATGCCAACTATGTGGGCACACTGAAGGGCACTACCGACAACTTGTCGTTGCGCGGCAAACTGGAGGTGCTCGACCGCACGGACGTGACTTATATATTAAAGGACTCGCCACTGTCGGTGGACGACCGTTTGCACGACTTGGTGCAGTTTACCAACTTTAAGGACTCCACACAGACGGCACAACCCGAAAAGGCTGTGGACGGCGGCATGGACATCACAATGGGCATTAGCATCAGCGATGCAGCCATCTTCCACTGTAACTTGAGCGACGACGGACAGAGCTATGTAAAACTGGAGGGCGGCGGCGACATGACGCTGCGCATGACGCAACAGGGCGATATGCGCATGACGGGACTCTTTACAACCAACAGCGGCGAAATGAAGTATCAGCTGCCTGTCATTCCGCTCAAAACATTCCAAATTGTACAGGGGTCGTCTGTGCAGTTTACGGGTGATGTCATGAACCCGACGCTTAACATCGCTGCCAAGGAGCGCACCAAAGCGGTGGTGACTGAGGACGATAAACAACGCTCGGTGGCCTTTGACGTGGGGGTAAAAATAACCAAACCGCTCAACGACATGGGACTGGAGTTTACAATTGAGGCACCCGAGGACCTTAACATTCAGAACCAACTGGCCAGTATGTCGGCCGAACAGCGTGGCAAGGCTGCGGTAACGATGATGGCCACGGGCATGTACATGACCGACGAGACTATGATGTCGGGCTCGGGCTTTAAGGCTAACAATGCGCTGAATGCCTTTTTGCAAAGCGAAATACAGAACATTGCGGGGTCGGCTCTCAAAACCATCGACATTAACCTGGGCGTGGAGAGCGGCACATCGCAAACGGGCACTTCGACCACGGACTACTCATTCCAGTTTGCCAAACGCTTCTGGGGCAACCGCATCAGTGTGATTATTGGCGGCAAGGTGTCGACAGGGGCCGATGCCACAAACTCGGCGGAGAGCTTTATAAATAATGTGTCGGTGGAATACCGCCTTGACCAGGGTGCCACACGCTACGTGAAGGCTTTCTACGACCGCGACACGCAAGACCCGCTCGAAGGGCAGCTGACCAAGACGGGGGCCGGCCTTGTGCTGCGCCGCAAAACTGACAGACTGGGCGAACTCTTTATATTCCGCAACAAGAGTAAAAAGAAAACAGCTGGCAAGAACTGATAATGAAGCACTACATGATGACATACAAACATAAACTTTGCAATGTGCCGTGCGGCTTGTTACTCTGCGGACTGCTGCTCGCGCTGGCTGGCTGCTCAACGACACGCGCCTTGCCCGACGACGAACAACTGTATACGGGCATTGACAAAATAACCTACGCCGACGACCCGGCCATGATGCGAAAAAAGGGACGCGACTCGGTGGGGGTGATTACGGCGGTGGCCGACGCGGTGTCGAAAATTAACAGTGTAATCGAAGGCAAGAGCACACTGGGGGCCGACGAACTGCTTGTTAATAACAAAAAGAAACTGACTAAGGAAGAACGCAAGGCGCTAAAGGCGGCACAGGCACAGACTGAGGCTGATTTTGCCACTGCCAAAACCGAGGTGGACGCCGTGCTGGCTTATCCGCCCAACAATGCCATATTTGGCTCGTCTACGATGAGCTGGCCCTGGAAAATCGGACTCTGGGTGCACAACGGGCTGTATGACGCCCAAGGCGGACTGGGCAAATGGATATACAAGACTTTTGGCACCGAACCGGTGCTTGTGAGCCAGGTAAGTCCCGAGATGCGTGCCAAGGTGGCTACCAACACGCTGCACAACTATGGTTACTTTCATGGCAAGGTGGACTATAACATTCTGTCGTTGAAGAACCCGAAAAAGGCGAAGGTGGCATATAATGTGCGGGCCGGACAGCTTTACCGTCTTGACTCGATAGCGTACTTGAACTACCCTGCCCCCATGGACAGCCTCATCAGACTGCACGAGCAGGACAAACTGCTGAAAACGGGCGATGCCTTTAGCGTGGTGAACCTGTCGGGGGAGCAGACGCGCATTGAAACGCTGCTGCGCAACAATGGCTACTATTACTTTAATGCTAACTACACAACGTTCCGCGCTGACACAATACAACGCAAAAACTTTGTGCAATTGCAGGTTATGCCCGTAGACAACCGACCGGCCAAGGCGGACCACCCATGGTATATGGGGCGCGCATATATCAGCATTCGCAACTACGACGGCGAACCGCTCGACACACAACTTGTGCGACGCCGCTACACTTACTACTTTGCTGGCAAAAAGATGCCACTGCGCGCCAACATGTGGCGCCATGCCATTACACACCGCAAGGGGGAGATGTACCGCTTGAGTGACCAAAAGATGACGGTTGAGAAACTTGGCCAACTCGGGGTGCTGAGCCAAATGGACGTGAGTTATGTGCCACGCGACACTACTGCCACCTGCGACACGCTCGACCTCGTGGTGTCGGCGGTGATGGACAAACTGTATGACTCGACATTCGAAATGAATGCCACGCTGAAGAGCAACCAACAGGTGGGCCCGGGCATATCGTACGAACTGGCCAAGCGCAATGCCTTCAGAGGGGGCGAAAAGGTGTCGTTCAAGATTTTTGGCTCGTATGAGTGGCAAACGGGGGCAGGTGCCAACGGGCGCAACTCGCTGCTCAACTCTTATGAACTGGGCACACAGCTGGCTTTCAAATTTCCACGCTTTGTATTCCCTGGCATCAGCCGCAGACGGGTGCGCTTTCCAGCCACCACGCAGTTTGCCTTTGATGCTGACTGGAAGAACCGCTCGCGCTTTTTCAACATGGTGAGCATGGGCCTCAGCGCCAATTATCATTGGTACAAACGCGAGACGGCACAGCACGACCTGACACTCTTCAGCCTCGACTTTGACAAACTGAACCACACGACGCAGACCTTCGACTCTATAATGAATGCCAACCCGGCCCTGTATGTGTCGATGCGCGACCAGTTTGTGCCATCGCTCAGCTACTCCTTTACTTACCAAAGCCGCTCGTGGCGCACCAACCCTTGGTGGGTGCAGCTTAACTTCAAGGAGGCGGGCAACATCACCTCGGCCATTTACGCTGCCGCCGGACAGAAGTTTAATAAAAAGAACAAGGAGTTGTTTGGCAACCCCTTTGCACAATACGTAAAGTTTACAGCCGAGGCACACAAGCTGTTTAAGCTGACAAAGGACATCAACATTGCCACACGCGTGTTTGGCGGCATTATTTACAGCTACGGCAATAGCAACAGTGCGCCCTATGTAGACCAATTCTATGTGGGCGGCGCCAACAGCGTACGTGCATTCACCGTGCGTTCCCTCGGTCCTGGCTCATATCGCCCGGTCAACTCGAAGTACTCGTACATGGACCAAACAGGCGATGTAAAGCTGGAGGCTAACGCCGAACTGCGTGCCCGCTTGATTGGTGACCTGCACGGAGCCATATTCCTCGATGCAGGCAATGTGTGGACGCTGCGCAACGACCCTATGCGCCCAGGCTCACAAATCACCACATCTACCATCAAGCACATTGCGCTTGGCACGGGTGCCGGTTTGCGTTACGACCTCAACTTTTTGGTGTTGCGCTTTGACGTGGGCATTGCCCTGCACGCGCCCTACCAAACCGCCAAATCGGGCTTTTATAACATCGAGCGCTTTAAGGACGGCCTCGGCCTGCACTTCGCCATTGGCTACCCGTTCTAAGCTCCGCTGCCATGGGCTAATATGCAGACAGTGAATTAGGGCAGATACTTCGCAAGAAGTATCTGCCCTAATTCACTTTAGAGACTATACGCGGTTGTTCAGCCAACCTACAAATTGCGACAAAACACACAGATAATAGGTTGGGAAGCACCATCAAGGAAGCAGCCACAAGACTTATCTTGAGAATGACGACGAGCGCTATTTGTGGTATAGGTCCTTACAAATCATCTCAAAATACAAGAAAATGCCACCCTAAAATGAAGATTTCCGATGAAATATCCTTTTGTCTGAATAAGATCCTTTACCTTTATGGTCAATAATTGACAATTCTACCAAGAATTTATCTGGTGGTTTTATCTGCTGGTCTTATCTAGCCTCAGAACAATAACATTGGAAGATAACGCCAAACAGCCTTTAATGGCTGACGCTTCATTGTATAATGGGCTGCCTACCGACACAGGGTCATCGTGTCCGAGTGCAAGACTTACCTCTTGTACGCCCTCCATCTCTAAGAACAAAGGTGGGGTGTCGGTAGAGAATGTACCTAACGCAAGCAGACAATGGTTCGTGCTACGAGTTTCGTATGGCCGCATCATCAAAGCTAAAGCATTTGTAGAAGCTAAAGGACTTGAATGTTATGTGCCTATGCGATACAAAGAAGTTAAGAAGCAAGGTGAGAAGCGAGTCATAACAGAGCCACTTCTCCCCTCTTTCCTATTTGTTCACGCCTCGGCTGAACAAATAGATTCTCTTTTGCAAGATAAGAACATCAAGACTTTTGAAAATAGGACTTTGTTGAGTTACTATTACGACCACACCTCATACTGTAAAAATGCTCCAACCAAAAATCCTCCTCTTATCATTTCTGATACAGCTATGGATAATTTCATCCATTTAACCTCCATACATAATTCTCATATCATCCCTGTCACTTCAGAGAATATCAAATACAAGTTAGGTGATGAAGTTGTGATTACAGAGGGGGAGTTTAAGGATATACGTGGGAAAGTGGCAAGAATTGCAGGACAGCAGAGGGTTGTAGTTGAACTCTTTGATGGGTGCTTGGTGGCAACGGCGTACGTGCCTAAGGTGGCGATGATAATGTATAATAGATATTAAATCGTTACTATACATATGGCAGACAGAACAATAACTTTTTGACTTTCAAATAAAGATATTACGACTTCTCTTGCAAAAGACTTAATGGCTTAAGAACATTTCTGTCAGCGACCAAATAAAGACGGATAGACTATATATACTAATAAGTACATTTTTAAAAACTCTGATATGGCACAGAGATTTACGATATTGGAATATGCTAACATCAAGGATCTAACGGTCCATGATGTTATTCAAAACGCGAAAGAAAAAGGAGTAATACTACCAGAGTACCCAGAATACGTGTTAGATGATTCGCAACTCAAGCAAGTTGACCCTATCTTCGCTCATCAAAATAAATACAAACATATTAAATTCCAAAGCAGTATTAGTTCAAACGAATCCGACCCGAATATTTTCACATTAAAGAGTGAAAATCAAATTAATAAAGATTCTAAAATTAAAGTTCCCGAAGAAATTCATTTAAGTGCATTAAATCAAAGCATTAGTTCTGCTCACGAGTTAAACGAAAAGAATAAAAAAGAACATAATAAGCAAAAAATTATTCTTTCTGAAGAAGCCATTGCACAGTTAAGAGAATTTGGAAAGACACATCAAGACGAGCGATTTACAGGAAAAGTCCAGCGAGTCTTGCCTCATGGTGCTTATGTAACCATCGATAATCATTCCGCTTTCCTATACCAAAAAGATATTACATGGGGCTATATAGATGACATAAATAATTTCTTGTATGAAGGCATGGAAATTGAGGTCATCATTATAGGTTATGAAGAAGAAAAGAAAAAACTGAGAATTGGAAGGAAACAATTATTGGACGATCCTTTACTATTGCAAATTGACCAATTCTCAATTGGAGATGAAATTCGGGGTGTTGTTAGAAAGATATCTAAAAACCGTGCATATATTGAAATTCAGGATGGTGCCATTATTGAAGCTCCCATTCCGAACGGCTACACTTATCCAATCGGAAACTCAATTTCTGGTAATATTACAAATATTGACATCAGTAATCATCTAGTAGAAATTGACATCACAAGTCAACTTGCGCCCAAAACGATCCAAGAGTCAAAACAGCCGAAGAAGAAAAAGCAGAATAGACTTGATAAAAATATTGCTGTTGTTCAATTCTACGATAATCGCGTTAATAAATTCGGAAGAGTTCTAACTAACGCTCTTGGCATAAACGACGAAGACACTTCCGGTACATTATACTCTCTCAATCTCAATGAGCGAAATTGGAATCCGTCCCTTCCTCCTGAGGAATATGACTGGATTACAATGAATCCATCAACTTTTAAGGGAAGACGTGAAGCTACAAATGGTGATAGATTGACATATGACAAAAATGGACTATTATTAGCTTTTCCTTATAGAGGCATTTTCTCTAAAATAGAAGGAAAAGATGCCAAAGGATCATATCATAATCATGACGTAATCTGCCATGTAATAGGCAAAATTCTAGAGAATACAGATGGCAAAGAAATAGTAATAGAAACTTTTGCAGAGTATCTATCGGATTATTGTGATGTGAAATGTTCTCAAGTAATTGAAGAATTTCTGCAAGATAGCAATTTGCATAAGCAACTAATTGCATTGTTACCTGAGTTAAGGTCATATACATCCGATAATGACACTTATCGTAATGCTATAAAATCATTAGTAGTTACCGTAGAAAATAGTATTTTCACCAAGAAAGATATACGTATTTTACAGGCTATTCCTGATGACTTCGATTTTTCCTCACACCTTACAGAGTCAATAGAATCTCTTGAATATTTGTCAAAAGAGTATTCTACAGATGTTAAACGTTGGTTGTCTGCACATACTTCCATATTAAATGCTTTATTGGCAAATCCGACAAATCTTTCAATGAATCTGCTTTATGTAATTTCTCTTATTACGCAGAATCATTCTATCTACAATGAAGCTGGCAAACCCTGGAACGAGACATACAAATATCTCAAGGAAAAATCTGATTCAGAAGCTTTCTCTTTCTTGATTTGTTATTTTTCAGATAAAGACAAAGCGTTCATAGAACAAGCAAATTTAATAGATGAGCTTGACTATGAGACGTCAAAAAAACTGGTTACTAAGTTATTAGATAATCCACAACATCATTTAGAAGTCCTAAAACTGTTGGCTGGAAGATTTATACAAAATGATTTCAACATCATTAACAATTATATACTAAACGGAATAGATGTACGACATATATACCCACAAATAGGAGAACATCTGAATACTCTGATAGCAGACAAAGAGCCAGAGGTACGTTCGTTTTTCAATTTGTGCATTAATAATAACAACCAACCTGCAGATATTATTTCCATCACTGCCTCAGTGAAGGATGAATTGTATGTTGAACTATTTGCATTAACTGCTAATCCAGATAATCTAAATGAAATAGAAGATTTTGATTCTATACCTCTTTGGATAAATGAGCAAGAGCCTTCATTTGTAAGTCGATTTCTCCTAAGTTGTCAGAAATCTTTTGTTGATGATGAAGATAAAGAAGCTATTGCTGAAACCCTTACATCTATAAATAGTGAAAAATTTAGAGATTCTATAATTGAGTTATCTGAAGATGACCAGTATAAGATTCTGCAGTTATGTCCTGAGACTTATGCAAAAGACATAGTTGTTCGGTATTTTGCTTCAACAAAACTCTTTGATCTGTTTATTGGTGAACAATGGAAAAAATTAAAATCACAAATTCCATATGTGGCTTTCGATTTAGAATCAGATGGGGATACTATTAAGGAATTTGCTTTTAGAAAAGATGAAAGCACAAAGGTGTACCAAGGAGAAGAGCAGCTAAATACACTTCTACGTGCATTAAAAGGAACTGAGATTATTGTTGGTCACAGAATCAAAGCGTGGGATTTGGGCTGTATATTAAGCAAAAAAGGCTTTGAGTCAAATGCATTTGTTTGGGACACTTTAGAAATAGAGATTCTATTAAATCCTTGCAGATACTCATATGCACTTCACACAGGACATACAGCTCAAGAAGATACTGAACTGGTAGATCGATTATTCTGGAATCAGCTTTATAGACTCTCAAAGAATGTGTCCTTGTGTGGCGAACTTAAAGACTTACTTCCTGCTGAAATTAATGAGATCTTAGGTGTTTTGAGACAACCAGAATTTTCTGATTTCTTTAGCAAGGATTCTAAAGAAGACAACTTTTATCAGCTTCTTGCTGATACAGACGAACAAGTTGTACCTAGTATAAAAGCAATAAACGATATTGATTCAAGGAGGTTAATCATTGCTCCTAAACGTCTATGGCCAAGAATTGCGGAATACGTGGATATGAAATTTATTCAGAAGCAAGAAGGTCTTGATTACATGTCTATTAGCAAAAAGATGCTTGATGAAAAGCCTCTTAAAAACACTTTTCTTAATGCAATTTTGAATAGATTTATTACTATCTCAAAAACTCCAGTCGTAGCAAATCTTGCTCAATATATTAGACTCAATTATTTTTCTGACAATCTGCTTGAAGAGTACGTTATTGAAAGTTCTGGAAATGTTGACTGTGCAGACATGGAGTTTCTAAGGGATAATAGAAACCTGAAAAGCTACGAGCATATTTGGTTTATTGGTTGTGAAATTGAAAATCGAGTAAATCAATATTCATTGCCAACCCTTTATTCTCCTTCTGATTTTTGGGAGAACGGAAGTAGTATTCCTATGCGATTAGGTGCGTCTAGTTACATTGCTGTTGATAAAGAAGAGCGAAAACTTAATATTTTCGATGATATACCAGCGGAAGCTGCTAACGTATGGATTGAAAGGACTAGAAAAGGTAAGTATGTTGTTAGCTACAATTGAACTTTCAAGATAGAAGTGCAATTATTTCGTCCCCTCCCTCGTCTTCGGAGCGTAGCGGAGAAGGCGAGGGAGGGGACGAAATGCGATAGAGTTTACAGGCAATACAAAAAAATAAAGGGGAAGCCACTGCCTCCCCAAAGGATTAGTTAATTTTGTATTGCATATGTACAAACATCTAACCCGTGAGCAAAGATACGCAATCTATCTGGGACTACAAAAACACGAAACGAATAAGGCCATTGCTCAGGCAATAAAGGTATCAGAATTATTGCTGTCCGGTAAAACTTTTGCAAAGAAAATAAATTAGGGCTGACACTT
>OIWM01002659.1_pt1 | contig 14376 bp, 9 predicted proteins | sample 1587451 | NCBI WGS metagenome assembly OIWM01 (sample SAMEA3888907, study PRJEB22519) | human gut metagenome | biome: human gut; feature: human-associated habitat; material: faeces | place: Denmark | collected 2011
TTATGCATAAGGCAATGTCCCGGTCATGTAGGGAAGCGGGTCAACCTTGACCCCATTCTTGATGATCTCAAAATGCACGTGTACGCCCGTCACTTTTCCGGTCGAACCGAGCGTGCCGATCGGGAATCCCTGCCCGACAAGGTCGCCTTGTTCCACCGTGATGCTGTCGCAGTGCGCATACCGCGTGACAATATCCTCGTTGTGACGAATCAAACAATAGTTGCCGTAGGATTTGTTCGAGCCGACCTCAATGACCTCTCCGCCGTCTGCCGCCACCACCGTGTCGCCGCGCTTGCCATATATGTCAAGCCCCTGATGGAAGCTGTTTGAACCGAAAATGACACGCCAGCCGAAGGTGCTGGTGATTTTGCCTTGGTACGGATAGATATACGTCCCGGTCGGAATTAACTTCTTCTCTTCCTCGGTAAGCTCCTTGGTTCCGGCACGCACAATTTTCGCCACCGGCGCCTTTAAGATCTCTTCACCCGAAACCTCGCGCTTGACAAGCTTGCCGCCCTGATAAAACGACTTGTAATAGACGATTTTTTCGCCATCCTCGCCGCTTTGCACCAACCGGCGCATTCCCTGCGGCCAAGTCTCCTCGTCGATCGTCTGAACCTCAAACGGCACACTCACGCGTTCGCTTTCATCCTTGACCACCGACAGCTCCATGGACACCGTTTCGGTAGGAACCGCCATGTTGTAAACCGCCGTCGAGGACGCCGCCCGGCTTGTCGTGCCGAGACTTGCATAGTTCAAATCCAACGAATAGGCAAACGCTCTCGCTTGAATGCCGCCGTCAAAATCCTGCCACTTGATAAAATGCAAATGATTCTTGAAAAACGCTTCATCCTCGTTCGAAAGAGCCGACGAAAGGGAGAAAAGCTTGCGCACCTCGCGCCGGTTCAGAAAATAGGAGGACGGATAGCGGTCGGAAATGAGCGTAATGTTGTTGCTGTAAATAAAGCGGTCAACCTCATCCTCGGAAATGCCGAACTGCGCCCGATAGCTCTGCTCTTGTAAGGCTATATAATCCTTGATGGCATCATAAAACCACTTTTCGACCGACGCCACCGCCGCAAGCTTTCCGTCGATATATAACCCATAACCGTCTTTGGTGTCCCGTGCCATATAATCGTTAAAAATGGCGGTATCACCGGCCGGAATCTTCTCATTTTCGCGGTATTCGCCCGGCACAAAGCCGATCTTGCATTCAAGCACCACCGGCGAACCGTACCGTGCGGATAAATCCGCCTCATACTGCCGTTTGGTATCGAGAATTTCGGCAACATTTAAGGTGTTGCCCACATAAACATCATCAATATAGACATCCACCGCACATTCCGCGCGGGAAGCCTTTGCGATATGGATCGCCGTAAACGACGCAAACACAAGCGCCGCCGCCGGCAGAGCCGCTTTCAGCAGAACTCGGCCGAAAGCGCGCATGGCACGCGCCGAATTATCCATGCTGTGCGGTATATAGCTGATCTTGCGAAACGCTCTGCCAACCGTACCGGCCGCTTTTTTCACGCCCTGCGTCAGATGGGCAAGTCCGCCAAGAGCCGTTAAGGCCATCGACCAAACGTTGTTTTTGTGTAACTTCCGCTTATCGCCCGACCAGCCTCTCGGATGCTCATGAATGCTTTTGAATTCACCGCGCATGACCGACGGCGCATTTTCATACCGGTTGTGGCAGGCAAGATACAGCGCATTGTAAAGACTTTCGTGCTTGGACATCCCGTCCTCACGAAACAGCCTGTATAATTTCCCGACCGAGGAGCCGGCAAGGATTTTGACACGCGCCTTTTCGGTTTCTTCCGATGCGGATGAGCTTTCCGGCTGCTTGCCCGACGGTTTTTTCGCCGCCTCGGGCAAAGAACCTTCGGCGTGAAGATCGATGGGATCGAATTCCGTATTTTTCATTGTCTGTCCGTTCTCCTTTCTTTGGAATTTTGCATAGGATGGACATTTTCACTTCGGAAAACAGCGCAAAAATTTCTGCCTGCTTCCGCAAACAGAAATATTATACACCAAAAATCCGAAAAAATCAACCCCTGCGCCGTTTTTTCGACAAAACAACCATAAAAAATCACATAATCGTCAGATTTCTGCCGATTATCCCATGAATTCTCCGCTTTTGGGCACCGGACGCACGAACCGTCAGACGAAGGCATGGACAGAAAAACAGCCCGAAAGCCTTAAACCAAACCTTCGGGCTGTGCAAAAACGCCTTCCATTTCATCCGGCAGACGGCGCGTGTGTACCGGCTGCGGTGTTCTGCCGTTTGGCCGCATACATGGCCGCATCGGCGCGAATCAAAAATTCTTCGTTATCGACGACAGCCGGATCGGCAATCGTATAGCCGATCGAAAAGCTGAGCGTATAGTCTTTATCCGAAAGGCGGTTGGCCGCAGCGCAGTTCTTTTGAATCTCACCGACCAAAAGCGCGACCTCCGTTTCGCTTTTATCGCGCAAAATAATCAAAAACTCATCGCCGCCATAGCGCACAACAAGCGCATTCTTACCTGCACTTGCGCGTAAAATCCGTGCCGAACGGATCAAGGCCTCGTCGCCGACAACATGGCCGTAGCGGTCGTTAATGCTCTTGAAGCGGTCGATATCGATCATCAACGCCGCAATCTTTTGCTTTTTGGAATCACGGGCAGCCGCCTTATATAACGCACTGACATAGGTTTCAAAGTAATGTCGGTTATACACGCCGGTCAAGCGATCCAGATACGCATTTTCGGTCTGAAGGCTGATGTACAGCGAGGTGAGGCCGATCGCCGCCGACAGCCAAAGCGTTGCAATGCCGTAAAACAAAAACTGCAAAAGGCTTCCGATCGCCACGGGAAGAATGAATAATAACACCGGCAGATAGGTATAGCGTTTGGTGCTGCTGCGGTTTTTATACAAGATTCCGGCTCCGGCAAGCAGATAGCTATACGTCACCGCATAGTCGAATACAAAAAGAAAATTGCGCGAATAGACATTTTCTTCCGAAATCTCGAAAATCCAGCCGTTAAAAATATTGGCAATAAGCAGCACAAGCATGACAAGTAACGGAAGAATCATCGGGATAAAGCGTTTTTTCAGAAGCTTATTTTCCGAATATACCTTTGCATCTGCAAAGAGTATCCACAGAAAGCCGAACAGAATATTCATGGTATACAACAGCTCGTTGAGCACAAAAGCCATAATCCGCGAACCGGCAAACAGTTTGCCGTCGATAAGAAAGGTAGCGGTTTCCACCATACATAAAGCCACTGTCAGCCAAACCATACCGTAATACAGCTTGTCCGCCAAAAGGCCGACCCGAAAAATATTGTTTCCGTAATGCATTATGAGGAACATCAGCAGAATTCCGGTCCCGTTGGCAACCAACACTTCTGCATAATTCAGCACAGGAGACACTCCTTTCAATCCGGTCTGTTATAGAGTAGTATAACACAAATCATACTGCAGGGTTTGAAATCATTTTGAATTTTTTAACACTGCAAAATGAAAAGCTGTATTTCAGATGATCCATTTCCGCACCACCGGAATACGGGAAAGCACCGCATAAACGGCAAGTCCGCCGGCAAAGAGGATAAGAACCGTAAGCGGAACGGCGTAAATCGGGTTCGAACCGGCTACGGAGAATCCGTGACGTGCGAGGAGATAGATGCCGAACATATGCACAAGATACAGGCAAAAAGAGGCTTTTGAAACGTATTCCGTCACAGCGGAAAGCACCCGGCCGAGTCGCTCGCCATACGCCATGCACAGCGTGTAAATGCCGCTCGCAAGCAGAAAAACGCCGACCGTCATGCCGCTGAAAAACAGCTCATTCAAAGCACCGTCACGCACACTTAGCCAATACGTGCCGCCCAAAATCGCGGCAAAACCGACCGGCGTCAGCACAAAGCCCATCGCTTTCGGCAAGGGATTCGCACGCAGATACCATCCGAAAAGACCATAACCCACCGACGCATACGTCATATTGATGAGATATTGCGGCGTCATACCGGATAACAGCGTAAACGGCCAAAAGCCGCTTACCGTCGGATAGAGAATGCCGAACGCAAACCAAACGGCAAGCGCATAGCGCAGCGTCTGCACGGATGCTTTTTCGGCAAAAACGCGCGTCACCGGCAGCAAAATATAGACAAGCAGAATGATGTGCAGATAATAAAAATGGAACTCTTGGTTGAAGCAGAACACCTCTTTGATCCCATTGATAATGGCCGGTGCGGAAAGGGAATTCTGTTCATACAAATGCCAGAGCTTATAGAGGATTCCCCAGAAAACCATGGCCACCGCAATGCGCGGCAGATTGTGGCAATACAGCTTTTTGAGGGAAAACGGTTTGTTCGGGTCAAGAAGCAGTGCACCGCTGCACATTAAAAAAAGCGGAACACCGGCACGCACGAGCGAGCCATACGCAAGCAGCGTATTCCAGTCGGTCGAAGCGACGGGATATGCATAAAATCCGCTGCCGGCATGGATAAACAGCACGCAGAGAATCGCGATGGATTTGGTAAGGTCTATGCCTTTATTTCGTGTCATATGAATCTCTCCTGCAACTCATTCCTTCGGAAAACAAAAACCGGAGCGGCAGAAACCTGTCGCTCCGGTTTATTTGCGTTATCCACGCTTTCCTTCCGTCATGCGGCGGATGAAAGAGGCGGTTTCCGGATTATTTCTTCAAGAATTCTTCCGGTTCGTTCGAGTTAACAATGACGATAATGCTTTCGATAAGCGGTCTTTCGGCACTGGACTTCTTGGAGAAGGTGATGTATGCCTTGACAAATTCGCCGTACTTAGTGGAAAGCTTGCCGTTCTTGTCTTCAACGCCGGTGTTGTAAGCCTTGAGGTCGTTCTTGGGATCAACGAGATCGCTGAGCTTAATGGCGGAGATTTCAGCCGTGCTGATATCCGTCTTCTTGGCGAACTTCAAGAGCGAAACAGATACGTTGTCATCAATTTCGAACAGGCTGTATTCCGTGCCGTCAACCGTGATAAAGTCAACATCTTCCGCATTGACAACATGAAGCTCAGCAGCCATATCGTTTGTATCAACGTCGTCAAAGAACACGAGGTTCTTATTGGTATCCGCGTCGATGGTGCCGATGATATCCTTCTTATCGTCAACCTTGCCGGCCGTGGTCAGCTTGATGACCGAACCAGCAGCAAACGGTTCAGCCGCTGCCAGGGAGGAAGCATTTGCCTTGCTCAGAGTGCCGTAAACGCCTTCGTCTACCTTACCGGTGTTCGGGTTGTAGAGGTCGTAAGCGTAACGGTATTCATCTTCGTCGACCTTAACCGGCGAAGAGGTCTTAACAATGCGGATGTCCGACTTCTTGGTGGAAGTGCTCGATTCGAATTCGATATCGCCGTCTACTTCGGCATAGAAGAGCACGAGGTTGACACGAGCCTTGGAAGCACCGTCGTTTTCGTAAACATACTGAACGTTGGTGAGAACAGATTCAACCGTGCCGGGGAATTCGGTTCCCTTGTAAACGGTGAAGGTGTTTTCTTCCTTGCCGTCATCGTCGATCGAGATCTCACGGATGACAAAGGTGGTTTCGTCGGTAACAATGGCTTCCTTGAAATCAAAGTACTGCTTTGCACCGGTGGTACCGTACGTACCGATCATCGAAAGATCCGTATCGTAATCGGTGATGGTGTAACGCTTGCTGAGGGTCTTTTCCAGACGAATGCGTTCGCCTTCGAGGTCGGTAGCGACCTGCGAAACGTCCTTGGTGTTGAAGAAGCTGTCGTCGTCCGGATCAAAGGTGAGGTCGATGTGGTTCGGCTCGCCGTCGGAATCTCTGCTGTGAAGCAGGCTCTCGATGGTGTAGTAGCCGTTGCTGTCAACCGAGTAGGTGCAGACCTTGCCGATATACGCATCGTATTCGCGGCCGTCTTCTTCAGCGACAGTTACGTCAAACTTATAGGTGCCGTCAACCGTCTTCTGCGGTCTCGGATAGCATTCATCAATGTCTACCGGAACGTACTGTTCCTTGCCGTCCACCCAAACCTTGAGGTACTGCATGGTCTTGTGCGTCTTTTCGTCGTTCGCCTTTTCGGTTTCGACTTCAAGCGGAATGAGAAGGTTTTCGCCCGAGTAAGCGCTGGAACCGGATTTGACGACTTCGAAATAGTAAACGTTGTTGTAGTTCTTGTTGTAGGTGTAAAGAATGACTTCTTCACCGAGCGCCGTTTTGGAGGTGAGCTTGGTGGTCATTTCAGCACCGGTGTTGGCGCTGCCGGAGTTTGTGGTTGCACTCTTGCCGTTTTCATTTGAGAAGAAGTTCTCAACGAAGAGGAACTGGTAGCAGGTTCTGAACGACTGGTTGCCGATGTTGACCGTACCGGTCGGGCTGTTGACCTTGGTGATAACGCCCTTCTTGGCGGAAGCGGAACCGAAGTAATAGATATAGTTGGCTTCGCCGTTCAGGTAAGCGATTACGAAATCGCCGTCACGGAAGGTAGAGCCCTTCGCACCGTCGATGGTCGCGCCGTTGGCATAGATCATCGGGATCTTGTTGAAGCCGTTGGCGTTGGCATTCTTCACGTCTTCGACGACCGGTGCGTTGTTGGTGTATTCGGCATAATCGGTGAAATCGCTGTCTTCGGTCATATCAATCTTACCGAAGGTAGCCGGCTTGTACCACATATATTCGTACTTGCCGTCGCCGTCCGGGTCATAGATATCCATGTGGTAGATACCGCTTTCGCGAACCTGCTGGAAGGTGTAGGCGAGGTTGTTGTACCACTCGGTGGCATTGGCATTGTCATCAACACCGTCGCGCGTTTCGAAACGCTCGTCACGGATATAGTAGGTGTATAAGCCCTTGTCGACATCGGTGCATTTGAGGTCGATCAGCAAGGTGTTGTGCGCGTTGCGGGCAGCGTACTTGTCCGCATCGGTGTCGCAGCCGACATACGACGGCTTCAGGAACGAATACGGAGCATCATAGAAGTAGAGCTGCTTGCCGGCAACCGTCATGGAGCCGTCCATTCTTGCCCACGACTGGTCGCCCGGTGCATAGAAGTATTTTCTGGCGTCCTTGGCGATTCTTTCGGCGGAAACCGAACCGTAGGAAGCGGAATCGGCGGAGGCCTTTGCCATCAAGGGCGTGGCAACGAGAACGGAATCTACCTTCTTGTCATCTTCGTTGTAGGTGTAGAACACGTTAACGTGGCTCATGATGTAGCTGTCGGCATCGCCGGTAAGACCGAGTTCGCTTGCCGTCATATAGAAGCTGCCGACCTTCTGGTCGTCCTCGGTAGCAACGAGAAGGAGCGAACCTTCGCCGTTGGAATCCTCGGTCGGTTTGTAGGTGTTGGAATCCTTGCTGGTGTTGAACGCATAGTGCGGCGTTTCAACGATCTGGAATTCTTCTTCGATAACGTCGTAAACCTTCTCGCAGAGCTTGGGCTGTTCCATATACTTTTCGAGAACGTATTTACCGTCTTCCTTGGAAGCGCCGATCCATTTAACGCGTTCCTTCTCTTCTTCTTGGCCCATATCGGCATAGAAAGCATTGTAAAGAAGGATGGCAACGTTGCCGCGGGTCAGTTCCTTTTCATAGGAAACCGAGGACGGCAGACCGTCAGCCAAATCTACGCCGCTCGTTTCGGCGATTTCGATGTAATCGAAAGGATAAGCAAGCTCACCCTTCTTTTCGTAGCCGAGCGCACGCACGATCATGGTATAAGCGTCCTGAAGAATGATCGAACCGTCCGGATCGAATTCAGTGGCACTGATACCCTTGATAACGCCCATGCTGCTTGCCCACGATACCATTCCGTAGAAGGTGTCGTCGTAAAGATCTTCAAAGGGCGTAAAGTTTTCGCCGCCTTCAAGGCTCTTGCCGCGATTCATCAAGCGGTAGATAAAGGCAGCCATCTGCTGTCTGGTAACAGCTTCGTTGGTACCGAAGGTGGTGTCGGACGTACCCTTGGTAACGCCGATACCTTCGAGCAGAGCAACGGCTTTGGTCAAAGTCTCGTCCTTGGCACTGACATCGGTAAATTTGGTTTCTGCGGCGCTTACGCTGAATGCGAGCATAGCAAACAGCATGACAAACGCCAAACCGATGGTGAGAAGACGCGTGGATTTTCTCATATTGGATTCCTCCTGCAAAATAATTTGTACGCCTACACAAAATAGACTTGTATACGAGTTTTATTTTATATCAATATTGTATATTTTGCAATAGTTTTTTTCAATTGTAACACAAAAGTAACATTAGCTGATGAAAAAGTGATGGGAAGCGGGATTTTTTCGGCAAAATTCCCGGTTTTTCCCTAAAAAACGCCTCTTCTCTCATAAAGCACCGCCACGCCGCACCGACGCGCGGATCCATGGACGTTAACAGAATTATCACATTTCCGACATTTCTCCGAGCGGCACACCCAAGCCCGTGCAGAAATCGTATCCGATACGCGCGTCAAACCGCCCGTTCGAACCGAGAATCACATCATAATAGCTTGCTTTCGCCTGTTCGGAATCGTAAGAATCGGTTCCGGCCGCCGCATACAGCGCGTTCCCGACTTGTGCCGCCGTTAGCCTCCGACCGCTCCGCGCCATATGTCGCGCCAAAATTCCGGAAAACACCGGCGCACCAATGCTGGTGCCGCAAATGCCGCGAAAATCGCCTGCCGCACGGTCATATACCGCATAGCCCGGCGAAAGGCACGCGTCGAGCGCAATATCGGGCGTTGCACGCCGGCCGCCGCTCATGGCGGCAATCGGAGAAAACCGCTTCTGCCATTCCGGTATACCGGTATACAAACTTGGTCCGCCGCCGCCGTTCTCCCACGCTGAATACGAAAAAACGCTCCCATTCACCGGATTGCGATGGAATACCGCGCCGCCGACACTGACAACCGACGCCGAAGCCGACGGATAGCAGACCGCGCCGCCCGCATCGCCCGAGGACGCAACAAAGCATTTTTCGGTCGCACGCAGCGATTCGTCAAATTCCGTCTGCGTCTCGAACTCCGCACTGCCGAAGCTCATGGAAACAATGTCTGCCTTTTCGGCCGCCAACAGCACCGCCTGCATGAGCGACGTGATCGCCGCGTTCGGCGCAAGCACACAGACGATCTTCGCACCCGGCGTGACAGCGTGTAACCACGAAACATCCGCCGTCGCCTCCATACGCCACGAGTCAACCGCGCGGCCGCTTTGCCCGTCGCCGGTTTCTCCGGAGGTGCTGCGGCTGTAAAGCATCTCGATAACCGCCGCGGGCAAACCGAACGCGCGGTTAAAGGCGTCGAAATCGCTTTGCAGATACCTGCCGCTTGCGTAAAACGCCGCCACCACGGCGACGGTCACGCCCGAACCGGCCGTATCGCTGTACGGCAGACCGTAGGCACGATAGAAATCCCAAGGCGAACGCGGCGCACTTCCGTCGCTTTGCGCAAACGCCGCAAAAGAGCGTGCCGTCGGCACGGAAAGCGGATAGCGCGGCTCACGCAGACAATCCAATGAATCGTGAAGCATAGACTTTCCTCCAAAAACCGTTTTTGGTACAGTGTATGGTCGGAAAACCGCAAAAAGAACGGATTCGAAAAATCCCTTTCGAATCCGTTTGTGTGTTATTTGATTTTTTACCGCTGTACCAATTCGAACGAATAGATGCGCGTTTCATCGCTCTGCCATGCGCCGTCAAAATACGCACGAATGGCCTGTACCTTGCCGCCGGTCGGCAAAAACAGCAAATGACGGCAGTTTTCCTCCGATTGATATAAAACCTTTTCGCTGTTGTCCTCCAAAATGGCGACAACACGGATCTTCTTGGCCAAATGCGCCGGCATCTTGAGCGGCCGGAACGCAAGCGGCATATTGCTGCGCATGGAATAGCGGCGATATTCGCCGTTTTCGCTGACCGATTCGCGCGAATAGTCCGGGTCAAGCACCAAACGCACCACACCTTCTGCCGGCTGTTCGTCATAAACAATGGTCAGCCGCTTGCCGCTCACACGGGAAATGTAGTTGACCGAATCGTTTTCATCCGGACGTTCCTTGCCGTTGAAAAGAATATGATAATCCGCATAGGTCATATCGGTGGCCGCGTGCAGATTGCATTCGTCAATTTTGCGCACGTGTCCCGGCAGATAACAGCCGTCGTACATAAGCTCGGTTTGCAGCTCAGCAATGTGATCAGTATAAACGCCGCTCGGCTCGCAGCCGTATTTGACGCATAACGCTGCCGCATTTCCCACCGCCTGGCCGAGAATGGCACAGGTCGCCATCACGCGTGTGGCGGAAAGCGCGGCATGCGTGGCACTGATGTTGCGTCCGGCAAATAAAAGATTGTGAATGTTGGCCGAATACAGACTGCGGTAGGGAATGCCGAAGGGGCTGGGCGCCGGATGATAGATGGTCGGTTCGCCGACATGACGGAAGCCTGCCGGATTGTGGTCATCCATCGTCCAGCCGCCATAGCCGACAATGTCGTCAAATTTGCCGCCGCTCTCCACATCGTTCTGCGTCAGAACGTGCGCACCGATGTATCGGCGGCTCTCGCGCTTGCCCGGCAAAAAGCCGATCCATTCAAGCTCCCAGTTGTCTGCATCGTGATTTCCGCGGTTTTTGATGTGATCCCAAACGCCGAGAGCCACCTTTAATAACTCCTCGCGCAGCTTTTCCGTGTCGGCAAGGCTGTCGTCCTCGCCGCCAAGCTCAATCCACCAGAAATTGTTGTTCTTGTCCTTCATGGAATGCGCCCGATGGGGAAGTGCCTCATCCGTTTCATATGTATGCGCCCATTCCGGCTTGACAAACCGCACCTTTTCGCTGTGTTCCCGCGCCTGAATCAGGCAGGACATTCCCATGGTGCGCAAATCTGCGTGTTCGGGCGCAATGCTCTCGTTGTATTCCGCACGGGCTTCGCGGCCCTTTGTCCACTTCGCGCCGACAAGCGGAGCCAAAATACTGTCGCCCGAACAGTCGGCAAATACATCCGCGTGAATCGTGTGGAAGGTATAGGTCGTCAATTGCCAGCAGGTAACCGTTTGAATGGTATCGTTTTCCGCGCGCGCGTCCAAGCAGGTGGTGTTGAGCATCAGCGTTAAATTCGGCTCACGCATGGCGGCACTGTACAGAACCGAATCCCAAATCGAGAAGTTGAGATACGGATTGACATAGTTGTTCTCCAAATCCAATTCGCTGACAATGCCGGATTCCATGTTATTCTTGCCGTGTGCGCCGCGCACCCACATCCGGATTTCGCTGGACGCATTGCCGCCGAGCATGGGTCTGTCCTGCACCAAAATGGTTTTCGTGCCTTTGCGCGCCGCGGCAATGGCCGCCGAAAGGCCGGCAAGGCCGCCGCCGATGACGCAGAATTCGGTTTCGTGGTATATCGTTTCACGTGAAACGTCGGTTTTCATAAATGTTCCTTCTTTCTTAGCCGTCATTGCGGCTTCTTGATCAAATTCATCTTAATATCCCAAAGCTTCTGCGAAAGATCCACATAATAGGTGTGCGGATTCTCAAAGCGTGTCACTTCGTCCCACAGCGTGTCGATCTGCGCAAGACAATAGGCGCGAATCTCTTTGGCAGAGGGGGATGTGTAGACCTGCTTGCCGTCCTTGAAAATCGGCACAAGCAGCTCACGTGCGTCAAAATTCTCGAGCGTTTTGGTTTTCCAGGTTTCCGCCGGGTCAAAAATGGTGTGCGGAGCCGCTGTGTCCACCGTCTCGTCGTGCAGACACATTTCGTCCGCCAACGCCTTGCCGGTGGCGCGGTCGTAGTAACGGTAAACCTTTTTGAAGTGCGGCGTGGTGATTTTGGAGGTGTTTTCGCTGAGCTTGATTTTCGGGACAATGCTGCCATCCGGATTTTCCAAAGCCGCAAGCTTATACACCGCGCCGAACACCGGATCGCTCTTGGCGGTGATTAACCGTTCGCCGACGCCGAAGGTATTGATGCACGCGCCCTGTAACAGCAGGTCGTTGATGAGATATTCGTCAAGCGCATTGGAAACCACGATTTTTGCCGTGGTAAGCCCGGCATCGTCGAGCATCTTGCGTGCTTTTTTGGTCAGATAGGCGATATCGCCCGAATCCAGGCGAATGCCGAAATCGGAAATGCCCTGCGGCACAAGAATCTCTTTCAACGCGCGAATGGCATTCGGAACGCCGCTTTCGAGCGTGTTGTAGGTGTCCACAAGGAGCACCGCGCCGTGCGGATACATCTTGCAGTACGCACAAAAGGCCTCATATTCCGTATCAAACATCTGAATCCACGAATGCGCCATCGTGCCGCCGGCCGGAACGCCGAATTCCTGCTCGGTCACCGTGCAGGCCGTTCCGGCACAGCCGCCGATATAAGCCGCACGCGCACCGACAATCGCCGCCGATGCACCGTGTGCGCGCCGTGAGCCAAACTCCAGCACCGGACGGCCTTTGGCGGCACGGACGATGCGGTTTGCCTTGGTGGCGATGAGCGATTGGTGGTTGAGCTCAAGAAGAACATATGTTTCGATGAGCTGTGCCTGCACCGCCGGCGCACGAACCGTCAAAATCGGTTCGCCCGGGAAAATCGGCGTTCCCTCGGGAACGGCATAGATATCGCCGGTAAAGCGCAAATCGGCAAGATAAGTGAGGAAATCCTCGTCAAAAATGCCTTTGGAACGGAGAAAATCGATGTCCTCTTTGGTAAAATGCAGATTGTTAATGTAGTTGATTATTTGATCAAGCCCGGCGCAGATTGCAAAGCCGCCGTTATCCGGCACACGGCGGAAGAATACGTCGAAATAGGTGATGCGGTCGGCAAAGCCGTTTTTGAAATAGCCGCCGCCCATGGTAAGCTCATAAAAATCGCATAAAAGCGTATAATTTTGTTCTGTCATAAAAAGAAAGCCTCGTTTCAATCCGTTTTTATAAAACGTTTATCTGCACCGACCGCATGACCGCCAAAGCCGCCTCATGCAAGGAAGCGTCGGCCGCCGCCGTCAGCGAAGAAAGCACGCAGATTTCGGCGTTTGGGCAAAAAGCCTTGGCAAGCATGGCATTGGAAATCACGCAAATGTGGCTGACAAGGCCGGCAAAGGTGATTTTGACATAGCCGCGCTTTTTCAAAATCTCGGCAAGGGCAGGTGAGCCGAAGGACGGCTTAAAAATGCGCACGTCGTCCGGCCGGACGCATTCGGCGACCTTGCCGTACAATGCGTGTCCGGCCGAACCGCTTAGGCAATGCGGCACAGGCAAAGCCTTGCCTTCGGGCGTTTGCAGATATTCATCGGCACTTGCGGCGTGCGTATCAAAGGTAAACAGCACATCGCCGCCGGCCTTGCGCACGCGTTCGATTTCAGCACAAATGCCGTCCTCTAACGTTTCCGCACCGGCAAAGCCGAGCGCACCGTCTACAAAATCGTTTTGGTAATCCACCACCACAAGTGCTTCTTTGGCGGTTTTATTTTTTGCGATAAACATAATCCTTCTCCTTTATCAGTTTCTCCGTCAAACCACATAATATTCAAAACCGTCGCACGCAACGATATGCACAAACGGGAAGCGGATATTTTCGCGTTCGAGAAGCACCAAATTATGCGTCGGCGTGACGTGCGAAAAGATCATAAGGCGCGTTTTGGCGTTGACAAGCACGGTTTTTGCCTTATCCGCCGACAGATGCGTCAATTCCGACACAATGAGGTCGAACGGTTTTTCGGTTTCAAAGGCGATTTTCGGGAAATCGTGGAAATCGTAGGCGAGATCGCCCGTGAACAGCACGCGTTTGCCGTCGTCCGCTTCAAAAAGATAGGCAAAAGTCGGCACATTCGGCGCGATATGCTCGGTACGGATGGCCGAAACGCGTAAGCCGTAGTTTTCGTAGATAACGCCTTCGCTTGTGGTATGCAGGCGGAAGCGGTCATGATGGCGGTCAAGCGGCATATGCAAGGCGGTCATCCAAGCGCAGAACGGGTCGATGGCGGCATCTTCGGCAAAAAAGACATCCGCGTCGCCGGTTTTATGATAGCCAAGATAGCTTTTTGCCACCGAACCGAGCGTATCGGCATGGTCGGAATGCATATGGGTGAGGAAATAAGCTTTAACCTTTTCGGTTTCGATGCCGCGGTTTTTGAAAAGGTATTCGACCGGTGCGCCGACATCCACCACAAAGCCGAAGCCGTTATGTTCCACATAAACCGAGGTGCAATAGCGGCGCACTTCGGGATGTCCGTGACTGGTGCCGAGAAATGTAAGTTTCATGTGAATGCTCCTTTTTTACAGTCAATAACTCTAACTTATATCATACGCCAAAAAGAACGGTTTGTCAACAGGAAAAAAGGCGGCTTTCCGCCGGAAAGGAGGCCGCCGGAGGCGGCAAAACCTGTTGCGGCAGCAACAGAAAGAGCGCCGCCGGAGGCGGCA
>OIWM01002662.1_pt1 | contig 14370 bp, 12 predicted proteins | sample 1587451 | NCBI WGS metagenome assembly OIWM01 (sample SAMEA3888907, study PRJEB22519) | human gut metagenome | biome: human gut; feature: human-associated habitat; material: faeces | place: Denmark | collected 2011
AGTCCTTGCGGTCAAAGGCGAGGGAGATCTCCTGCGCGCGGTCGCCGCGGAAGTTGAAGAGGATGACGCTGTCGCCGTTTTCGATCTTCGCGACGGGCTTGCCGTCGTGCGCAACGACGAACGGCAGCAGATCCTGATCGATCATGCCGGGATTTTCGGCGCGGTACGTCTCAATGGCTTCCCGCGCGGAGGCAAACTGACGGCCCTCGGCCTGCACGTGCGTGCGCCAGCCCTTTTCGACCATCGGCCAGTTGGCCTCGTAGCGGTCCATGGTGATGACCATGCGTCCGCCGCCGGAGGCGATCTTGTATTCATGCTCCGCGTCGTTCAGTTCCGCCAGAACGGACTCCAGCTGATCAACATAGTCCAGCGCACTTGTCGCGGGGACATCGCGGCCGTCGAGCAGGATGTGGCAGTAGACCTTTTTGAGGCCCATCTCGCGCGCCTTTTTCAGCATCGCGATCAGGTGCGAGATATTGGAATGGACGTTGCCGTCGGACAGCAGGCCGATGAAGTGCAGCGCCTTGCCGTTTTGCAGGCAGTTGTCCGTCAGGTCGACCCACGTCTTGGACTGGTACAGGGAGCCGGTCTCAATGGACTCCTGCACGAGCTTTGCGCCCTGCGAATAGATCTGGCCGCAGCCGAGGGCGTTGTGGCCGACCTCGGAGTTGCCCATATCGTCGTCCGTGGGCAGGCCGACGGCGGTGCCGTGGGCCTTGAGCCACGTCATGGGGCAGGTGGCCATCAGCTTGTCGAGCGTCGGGGTGTTGGCCTGCTTGACTGCGTCGCCGGGGCCGCCGTCGCCGCGTCCAACGCCGTCCATGATCACAAGTACGATCGGTTTTTTCATTGGTATTCCCTCCTGAGTAGGATATTCTCGAATTTCACTATATTTTACTACAATTTCCCCGCAGATACAACTTAATTTTCTTTGAACAATCGCAGCGCGTGGGAATTAGCCAGCGCGTAAACACGTGCGAAATCTACGTGCGGGTTATAGATGGCCTCCAGCTCGTCGTGCAGGGCCTTCGCCTGCGCGAGAAGGGCGGTCACGTCCGACAGATCGGGCAGCGGGGTATCCGGTCCACGGTAATAGCGCTTCTCGTCCGGCAGATACACGGCCTCCGTCTCGTCCGGGAACAGAGGGTTCTGATATAGAACCGCAGTTTCCCGCGCGCGAAGCGCCTCCAGCTCCTCCCCGGACACCAGCTGCACCGCGCCTGCGGGCGGCTCGGCAGAATACAGGCCCCGGCAGGTGACGGCCCGCAGGAAGCGCCTGCTTCGCTCCTCCTGCGCCGGGAGCGGGCAGGACGGACGCGCAAATGCTGCAAGACGCGCATACGCCTCGCGGTAGAGCGCGCGGTAGCGCGTCTGCAGAAGCTCGATGGCGCGGCGCTCCTTTTGCAGCGCAATACGGTCATAGAACTGCCCCAGATCGAGATACAGTCCCGCCGCGCCCGGCGTGACGGCCTCGAGCACGTGCGGAGCCGTGCCGTCGGCGTAGCCGGTGTGCAGGGCCGGGAGATACACGCCGTCCACCGAATCCGGGTCGCCGGAGCACAGGACGTATTCGACATCCAGTCCGGCGTTCTCCGCCGCTTTGCCGATGGTCTTCATAAAGCTCGATTTGCCGCACCCCGGCCCGCCCTTGATCACCCACAGAAAATCCTCCGGCCCCCGGCAGAACTGTCCGTAAAACGAGACAAAGCCGAAGGCCGTATTGCCGCCCAGAAAATACCGCGTCACCGCCATGAAATGCCCCTCCTGTATAGCAAGAATACAGGTAGTGTATGCAGCCGCGCGGCGGGATGTGCGTACAGTCAAACGGGAAAATACGGTGCGAATTTGCCGAAAGCTTTGTACTGTACATCGTATCAGAAAAACACCGTCCACGGGAACCTGGCCGGGGGCTGGGCCTCGAAGACGGCTTCGCCTTTCCCGTCCGGGAAGGAAAGCCGGTACGACCAGAGCGCGCAGGTGCAGCGGCCACAGCGGCTGCCGTATTTTCCGTCGCCCAGCAGCGGCAGGCCGCGCGAGGCAAACTGGACGCGGATCTGGTGCGTGCGCCCCGTTTCGAGCCGGATGCGCGCAAGGCTCAGCCCGTCCTGTTCGGCAAGGATTTCATAGTGCAGCCGCGCCTGCTTCACGCCGCCGCGCTGCCGCCTGACCACGTAGGTCTTGTTTTTCGCCCGGTCGTGGAACAGCAGATCTTCCAGTGTCCCGGCCCTCTCTGCCGGACAGCCGGTCAGGACGGCCAGATATGTCTTCTGCATCTGTCCCTGTCCCATCGCCTGCGTCAGCCGTGCGGCCTCCTGCGCCGTCTTTGCGTAGACCATCACGCCGCCGACCGTCTGGTCGAGCCGGTGAACGGGGAATATGCCGCAGCCCAGCTGCGCGGAAAGCAGCTGGGGCATCGCCTCCGCCTGCGTGCCCTGCGCGGCTATGCCGATGGGCTTGACGCAGACAAGATAGCGCGCTGTTTCCTTCAGAATTTCAATCATATGCTTCGCCTCGCTTTGGGGCTATTCTACCAGAAAAACAAGACGCGCGCAACGGCTTGCAATCCGCGGAAACTCCCGGTATAATACACACGAATATAAGAAACGGAGCAAATATCATGACAACAGAGCAATACCGGAAGCGGTCAGGCTTTTCGATCTTCCTGTCCTTCTTCAAGCCCCACCGGGGGCTGTTTTTTCTCGACATGGCCTGCGCGCTGGTCGTGTCGATGATCGATCTGGCGTACCCCATCATCTCGCGCTACGCCATGCGCACGCTGCTGCCGCAGAGCGCGTACCGCACGTTCTTTACGATCATGCTGATCGTGCTGGCGGCCTATGCGCTGCGGTCGGTGCTGTATTTCATCATCACCTACTGGGGCCACACCTTTGGCATCCGCGTGGAGGCCGATATCCGCGCGGCCCTGTTCGGCCATATGCAGGAGCTGGGGTTTGAGTTTTTCGACCGCAACCGCACCGGCCAGCTGATGAGCCGCATGACGACCGACCTCTTTGAGATCACCGAGCTTGCCCACCACGGGCCGGAGGATCTGTTCATCTCGCTTGTGACCATCGTCGGCGCGCTGACCGTCATGGCGACGATCGAATGGCGGCTGGCGCTGGTCGTGGCGGTCATGATCCCGGTGTTTATCGCGATCATTGTCTCGCGCCGCAAGGCCATGCGCGAGGCCTCCCGCCGCGTGAAGAAAAAGACCGGCGCGATCAACGCCGACATTGAATCGGCCCTGTCCGGCATCCGCACGGCCAAGGCATTCGCCAACGAGCACGTCGAGGAGGAGAAATTCGACCGCTCGAACGACATTTACAAGACCTCCAAGAAGATGTTCCACCGGGAAATGGGCATTTTCATGGCCGTGATGGAGTTTTTCACAAGCTCCCTGTCCGTGGCCGTCGTGACTGTGGGCGGCCTGCTCATTATGAAGGGGCAGATGGATACGGTCGATCTTCTGACGTTCACGCTCTATATCGCGTCCTTTGTCAACCCCATCCGGAAGCTTGCGAACTTTACGGAGCTGTTTTCCAACGGCACGGCGGGCTTTGAGCGCTTTTTGGAGATCATGCGCACCGCGCCGGAGCTGCACGACGCGCCGGACGCGCTTGAGCTGACGCACGTGCGCGGCGAAATTGGAGTCGAGAACGTGAGCTTTTCCTATGAGGACGACCCGGAGGTCCTGCATGACGTGTCCCTGCACGTCCCGGCGGGCAAGACCGTCGCCATCGTCGGTCCCTCCGGCGGCGGCAAGAGCACGCTCTGCCAGCTCATTCCACGCTTTTACGACGTGACCGGCGGCTCGATCACCGTCGACGGCCATGACGTGCGCAGCGTCACGCAGGAGTCCCTGCGCCGCTCCATCGGCATCGTGCAGCAGGACGTGTTTCTGTTCGCCGATTCCATTCTGGAAAACATCCGCTACGGTAAGCCCGGCGCGACGATGGAGGAGATCGTGGAGGCGGCGAAGCGCGCGGAAATTTACGATGATATCATGGCCATGCCCGACGGCTTCGACACCTACGTCGGCGAACGCGGCACGCTCCTGTCCGGCGGACAGAAGCAGCGCATCTCCATCGCGCGCATTTTCCTTAAAAATCCGCCCATCCTCATCCTTGACGAGGCGACGAGCGCCCTTGACACGCTGACCGAGGCGAAGATCCAGCACGCGTTTGACGAGCTGGCAAAGAACCGCACCACGCTCATCATCGCACACCGCCTGTCCACCATCCGCGCCGCAGGCGAGATCGTCGTCATTGCCGACGGCCGCATCGCCGAGCGCGGTACGAACGAGGAGCTTCTCAAAAAAGACGGCATCTACGCCAGCCTCTGCCGCACGCAAAACCTGCTGGCATAAAACTTCATGCGTGAGCACTGCACCACGAAAATGCGCAAATGCCGGTGCATGAAGTTTTTGTGCATCATTTCCGGTTGCCCCGCAGGGACGAGAAAATGGCACATTTCTATAGCAAAAGCGCCCAGCCGCTTGCAGCGGCTGGGCTGTCTGTTTACTGCTCCATCAGGCCCACGCAGTCGTAATACGGTCTGGAGGCGATGAGGGCTTTGTTTTCCTTGAAGACATTGTGCATGAGCGTAATGACGGCGTAATCGCACTGCGCCATGGCTTCGGCAAGGGAATAATTGTGGTATCCCGCTACGTCGCCCTGAATGTACGGCTCGCAGGCAAGGACTTCGTATCCACGCGCTTTGAGGATGTTCGCAAACAGGACGGACGGGCTTTCGCGCGTATCGTCAATGTTGGCTTTGAAACTCATGCCGAGCACGGCGATCTTTGCGCCGGGCTTCACATCGCGCGCAATGCGGTCTGCCGTCCACGCCGGCTTGCCGTCGTTGACAAGACGGGCCTCGTAGATGAGCGGCGTAATATCCTCGAACTTCTCATGGATGAACCACGGATCAACCGCGATGCAGTGTCCGCCGACGCCGACGCCGGGGGTATGCACGTTCACTCTGGGGTGGCAGTTGGCAAGCTCGATGAGCTTGAACACGTCGATGCCGAGCCGGTCGCAGACCTTGCTGAGCTCGTTTGCATAGGCGATGTTGATGTCGCGGAACGTGTTTTCCGTCAGCTTGCACATCTCGGCAGTCAGATCATCCGTCAGGCGGATCGTGCCGCCGGTGACGACCTTTTCATAGATTTCCTTGGCGAATTGCGCCGATTCCGGACGGTTCGAGCCGATGATGCGATCGTTCTCGCGCAGCTCGATGAGCATCCGGCCGGGGATGATGCGCTCCGGGCAGTGCGCTGTCATAAACTGCTCCGGTGCAAGGCCGGACACCTCAGAGACAATCTTCTCCACCATGCGTGTGGAATAGGGAGGCGAGGTGGATTCGAGCACGCAGAGGTTCCCCGCGCGCAGGACGGAACCGACCTCCTTCGCGGCGGATTCGACGAAGCGCATATCGGACACGCGCTTGTGCTCCTCCGTCTCGCGGTAGGGCGTCTGGACGCAGATGATAAAGACGTCAGCAGGTTCCGGCTTCGTCGTGAAGTGCAGACGGCCGGTTGTCATGGCCTTCGTCATGGCGTCCTGCAGGCCGGGTTCTACAATATGGATATGGCCCGCGTTCAGCGTGTCTACGACGGTATCCTTCACGTCGAAGCCGCAGACCTCATAGCCCGCCAGCGTAAACGTGATAGCGGTGGGGAGGCCGATATAGCCGCAGCCCATGATCTCGATTTTTTTCATGCTTTTTCGCTCCTTCGTATGCAAACATACAAGGATACTATATCCTATTTTTTACGCTTTTGCAAGCAGAGTCTGCACCATATCCGTCTTTTCCCACGGCAGATCCAGCTCCGCACGGCCAAAGTGGCCGTAGCCGGCGGTCTGCCGGTAGATCGGGCGGCGCAGATCGAGCGTTTTGATGATGGCCGCCGGGCGCAGGTCAAAGCATTCGCGCACGAGCTGGGCCAGCTTGTCGTCGGCGATCTTGCCGGTGCCGTAGGTCTCAACGAGGACGGAAACGGGGTGCGCCACGCCGATGGCGTAGGCCAGCTGCAGCTGGCAGGCGTCGGCCAGACCGGCCGCGACCAGATTTTTTGCGATGTAGCGCGCCATGTATGCGCCGCTGCGGTCGACCTTCGTGGGGTCCTTGCCGGAGAACGCGCCGCCGCCGTGGGCCGCGTAGCCGCCGTAGGTGTCGACGATGATCTTGCGGCCCGTAAGGCCCGAGTCACCCGCAGGCCCGCCGATGACGAAGCGGCCCGTCGGGTTCACATAGTATTTTGTGTTCTCGTCCAGCAGGCGCGACGGCAGGTTCGGCTCGATGACCGTCTCAATAACGGCCTTGCGCAGATCGTCGATGGCGATGGAATCTGCGTGCTGGGTCGAGACGACAACGGTGTCGATGCGGGCGGGCAGTCCGTCGGGGCCGTATTCCACGGAGACCTGGCTCTTGCCGTCCGGGCGGAGCCACGGCAGAAGACCCGATTCCCGCGCGTGGGTCAGCGCCTTGGTGAGATTGTGCGCGTAGGCAATGGGCGCGGGCATGAGTTCCTTCGTCTGCGTGCAGGCGAAGCCGAACATCATGCCCTGATCGCCTGCGCCGGTCGTGCCGTCGTCATACGCGTTGTCAACGCCCATGGCGATATCCGGGGACTGCCGCCCCATGGCGACCATGACATTGCAGCTGTGGCCGTCGAAGCCCATCTCGGGGCGGTCATAGCCCGCGTCGCAGATGGCCTTGCGGGCGATCTGGGCGATATCAATGCGGGCGGACGTGGTGATCTCGCCCATGACGAGCACCATGCCGGTCGTCGCCGCCGTCTCGCAGGCGACGCGGCCCATGGGGTCCTGCTCGAGCACGGCGTCGAGCACGCTGTCGGAGACAAGGTCGCACAGCTTGTCGGGATGTCCCTGTGTAACGGACTCTGAAGTAAAGATTTTTCTGTTGTTCATATCTGATTCCTTTCCGGGCATAAAAAAGCGCCCTGCCCGAGGGGCAGAACGATATACGGTTCTCTCCCTCATCTTTCGATTCCTTCGCCGGATTTGGCACCTTGCATCCGCAGGTTGCCGGGTTTCATTGGGCCGTTCCCTCCACCACTCTTGATAAGGCTGTTCAGTTGTACCCTGATTATACAAAACCCGCCGGAAAAGTCAAGAGAAAAGTTTTGATTTCGGCAAAATTCCCGGTTTATCTCAGCGGGAACCCGCCCATACTCCATGCAGAACAGAATGTTTACATTTGCAGGGTAGATTTTTCCGCCCGGAGCCGGTATGATAAAACCTGAACATCAGGAGGGTGAACACTATGAAGGATCTTCGCAGACGGTTTGAACGCTTCTGCCTCAAAAACCGGGGCAAGGGCATTCCGAATCTCATGCTCGTCATTGCCATTGGAAATCTGGCGGTCTATGCGCTCTCGTACATCGACCCCAGCAATATCGTCTACAGCTATCTCTGCTTCAGCCGCTCCGCCATTCTGCGCGGGCAGGTCTGGCGGCTGTTTTCGTACATCTTTACGTACCTGAACGACGTGGGCGGCGTGGGACTGCTGTTGGCGGCGGTGTCGCTGTTCTGCTATTATCAGTTCGGAAAGATCCTGGAGAGCTACTGGGGCTCGTTCCGCTTCAACCTCTATTATCTCACCGGGCTCGTTTTGACCGATCTGGCCGCGCTGCTGCTCGGCTCCGGGGCGGACGCGTCCGCGCTGAACCTCAGTCTGTTCCTGGCCGTCGCGACCATCGCGCCGGAGGCAAAGGTGCTGCTGTTTTTCATTCTTCCCATCAAGATGAAATACATGGCCTGGGTCTATCTCGGTTTTACGGCGCTGAACGTCTTCTCGTATCTGCGGATGGCCTCGTTCCTCTCGTTCTACTGGCTGCTGCCCGTCGTGCCGCTTTTGAACTACTTCCTCTTCTTCGGCAGCGACGTCAAAAACATCCTGCCCGACGCACTGCGCTACCGGCAGCGGAAGAATTACCGCACGACCACGACAAATGCCCGCCCGAACCCCAATTGGGCAGGTTCCTACCGCTCCAAATCCGGCGAGAAGCCCTACCGGCATAAATGCACGGTCTGCGGCCGGACGGATACGGACTATCCGAACCTCGAATTCCGCTACTGCTCGAAGTGCAATGGCTATTACTGCTACTGCATCGATCACATCAACAATCATGTCCACATCACCACGCCCCCGGAGGGCGCGGAAAAGAAATAAAACGGAGGACTGTCATGAATGAAGTGCTGAACTGCCTGCTGACCCGCAGAAGCGTCAAGAAGTATCTTTCGCAGCCGGTCGAGAAGGAAAAGCTGGACGCCGTTCTGGAGGCCGGAACGTATGCCGCCTGCGGCATGGGCCGTCAGGCCGGGAAGATCGTCGTGCTGCAAAACCCGGACGATATCGCGCAGCTGGAAAAAATGAACGCGTCGATCCTCGGAAATCCGGCCGCGCACCCGTTCTACGGCGCGCCGGTCGTGTGCGTCGTGTTCGCGGACACGAATGTGAATACATGGGTCGAGGACGGCAGCCTTGTCATCGGCAATATGATGGCCGCCGCGCACAGCCTCGGCCTCGGCAGCTGCTGGATCCACCGGGCACGGCAGGAGTTTGAAAGCGCGGAGGGCAAGGCGCTGATGAAAAAATGGGGCGTGAGCGAGAATTACGCCGGCATCGGCCACTGCATCCTCGGCTACGCCGCGCAGGAGCCCGCCCCCGCAAAGCCCAGAAAGGCCGATTTCATTGTACGCGTTGATAGTAACCGATGATCCAATCGCCTGCGGTTACCAGCGGATCTTTTACCGCAGCTGTGCAGTTTGAAAAGCTTGAAATACACAAAGGATTCCTGCGCTTTCAAACTTTCATCTGCAGCAAAATCTCTCGCTGGTAACTCTTGTCGATTAAATCATCGGTTACTAAACCCCTTGCAAAATCGAAAAAACAGGCTTATACTGAAGAAAAAACAGGAGGGCACTGATATGAAATCCATCAAAAGCATCCTGAAGATCGCGGGCGCGGTCATGGCCGTGATCGGCACCGTGCTTGTCGTCGTCGGCTTCCTCGACGAGATCTGCGCAGGCGTCAAAAAGCTTGCCGCCTGCCGCGCACGCCGCGAGGAAATGAAGGATTACGCAGACTGACAGATCGAGCGAACGCCCCGAAGCAGCCGCTTCGGGGCGTTTCAGCGTGTCGAAAAAGTCTTTTCGCCCCGCTGAGGCAGTTTTTCGAACTTTAAAAAAGTTCGAAAAACAGGTTGATTGAACGCGAAGGGGGCTCTTTGCCCCCTTCACTCTTCCCCTGCTGCTCTGTCATCCGACTGCGCTTCATGGTTTTTTGACAGTCTCGAACGCTCCGAAGCTGCTGCTTCGGGGCGTTTTCTATGTGCCAAAGTTCCGGGGTTGCCCGGTCACAGCAGAAACAGCGCTTCGCGCACGACCTCGCCGACTGTGGGGTGGGGGAAGACGATCTTGTCCAGATGCTGCACGGGGAGCTTGGAATGCACCATCATGGCCGCGCCGTAGATGATCTCCGAGACATAGGAGCCGACCATATGGACGCCCACGACGCAGCGGTTTTTCCGGTCATAGAGCAGCTTGCAGAAGCCGGTTCCCTTCGGATTTTCTGCAAGATACCGGCCCGAGAGCGCCATCGGCGCCTTGACCACCTGCACGTCCAGTCCCTTTTCCCTTGCGCTCTGCTCCGTTTCGCCGACGCAGGCGACCTCCGGCGTGGTGTAGATCACGGAGGGGATGATGGAATAGTCGATCGCGTCCTTTTTGCAGAGCATATCGTTGACCGCGACCTCTGCCTCGCGATAGGCCGTGTGGGCCAGCATCAGCTTGCCATTGCAGTCGCCGACGGCCCAGACGCCGGGGACGTTCGTGCGCATCTGCCGGTCTGTCACGACTGCGCCGCGTTCGAGCGCAATGCCGAGCGCCTCCACATTCAGCCCCGTCACATCCGCCCGTCGTCCCGCCGACAGCAGCACGCGCCCGCAGGCGATCTCGTGCCGCCCGGAAGCGTCGGAATACACGACGCTCCGGTCTGTGACAGCCTCGACTCTGGCGTTCAGGCAGAAGTCCATGCCCTGCTTTTTGTACGTCCGCATCAGCAGCTCGCAGATCTCCGGGTCGGTGCTGCCCGCGATCTTGGGCATCATCTCAATGACCGTCACCTTCGTGCCGATGGACGCGAAATAGCACGCCATTTCCAGCCCGATCACGCCGCCGCCGATGCAGACGAGCGATTCCGGCTGCTCCGAAAGGGACAGCAGCTCGCGGTTCGTCATAACAAAGCCGGAAGCAAGTCCTTCCCGCACACCGGGGATCGGCGGGATCACGGCGCTGGAGCCGGACGCCAGCACGAGCCGCGGCGCGGACAGTGTCTCGCCGCCTGCAGCGACCTCAAAGCGCTCCCCCGTTTTGCCGAGGATCCGGCCCTCGGCGGCGAAAACCGTCACGCCATGCGCCTTCATTGCCGCGCCCACACCCCGGACGAGCGTTCTGACCACGCCGTCCTTCCGCGCGACGACCTGCGCGTGGTCGATGGAGACGTTCTGCGCCGTCACGCCGTATTCCGCGCCGTGCAGCGCCGCCTGATACTGCTTGGCGCAGTAAAGAAGGCTCTTTGTCGGGATGCAGCCCTCGTTCAGACAGGTGCCGCCCAGCGCGCGCTTTTCGATCAGCGCCGTCCGCAGCCCCGCCTTTCCCGCGCGTTCCGCGCAGAGATAGCCGCCCGGCCCGCCGCCGATCACGATCAGATCAAATTCCTGCATTTTAAATTCCTCCTGCTGTATTTTTCCTTAGTTTAGCATACCCGGCAGCAGATTGGAAATGCTTATTTGTGATGTATATATTCCGATTATGTTGCTTTGCGTTGTTTTTATTGTAAAATCGGGTATGTCACGCCGCACACGGTGATGGAGGCCAGTTCGTCCAGATCGATCAGCTGGGAGAACAGCCAGGTCTTCTTTGTGCGGTCCTCTTCCGGCATTCCGGTGCCGGAGGAACTCATGGAACCGTAGGTTCCATAGTCGCTGTACGAGTAGCCGTTTTCCTTGCTGGCAAGTTCGAAGCTTGTTCCGTCCTTCAGTGTAATGGAAACGGCACTATTTGTTTCCGGAACGCTCCAGTTGCGTCCGTAGCGGCCTTCAAGCCGGAAGGAGATCGGCGTGATCGTTGCCGTCTGCCAGCAGTCATACTGATCCTCGTATTCCGATTCGTCCAGCTTGATCACCAGCTCCTGTACCAGCTGATCCGGCACCGCAAGTTCAAACAGATCAACGGTCTTGTCCTGATACCACGCCTGAAACAGCAGCCGGTCGCCCGGTTCAATTTCACCGCCGTTGTTCGTCAGAACCATATATGCCGTGCGTCCTTCCACCTGAATGATGTGCATCCCCATACCGCCGAGCTTCCATTCCAGACTATGATCTCCGCGGAAGTCAATGTTGTTGCGCACGTGCACCTGCAGCATCCGAGCCATCTCCTTCTCGTTGTCACTGGCCTCCGGCAGCGCGGCAAGCGTCGCCGCGGCCTTGTCCGTCCGCGCGTCGACGCGCATGACCGCAAGCACAGAATCCTTCGAGACGAGCATGGATTGGAGCGTAAACACGAAATTCTCCGTCGTGGCCGATACGCCCGTATCCGCCAAATCGGCAGTGTCGGGCACCTGCATCGTGCCCTCGGCGATCATGGCCTGTTCTTCCTCGGTGTACGCCGGCTGTGTGAGCTCTGTAGACGTTTTTTCGTCATAGCTCGTGACATGGTCCTTGACCAGCGCGGCTTTTTCGCCGAACAGCCGGTCGAACCAGCCGAAGGAGTGCGCCGCAAACGCACTGCCGCACAGCAGTGCCGCGACGGCCGCCGCAATCAGAACCGTCCGGACAGGCCGGGCGGGCTTCCGCTTCGTTTCTTTGATTTTTCCCATCGTTTTGTTCAGGATCCGCGCACACTCGCCGTCCTGCATCGGGGGCAGCGGAATCTCCTGCTCCGGCGCATAGCGCATGAGCTCATCCCACGTCGTTTTCACAAAACAGACCTCCTTTTTCCAAAGCCTCGCGCAGTGTCCGCCGTCCGCGCATCAGGCGCGAACGCACGGTCGACGCGTTCAAATGTAAGTCCTCCGCGATCTGCGCGGCTGTCTGCGACAGATCGTAAAACCGGTAAAATATTTCCCGGTCCTCGTCCGGCAGGGCGCGCATGGCCTGCGTAATGGCTGCGCAGCGCTCCTTTTCCAGCATCTGCTCCCAGAGCCGGTCGAGCGTGATGAGCGTATCGTCTTCCAGCGGAAGATAGACGTTCTGCTTCCGCATGGCCTCCGCCGTCCGGTTCCGCGCCACCGCGCCGAGCCATGGCCGCAGCTGTCCGCGCTCGATGCGCGCCGCGCCGTTCCAGAGCGCGAAAAACACGTCTGAGGCAATTTCCTCATGGTCCTCCGGCGTCAGAACGCCGCGGCTGCGGTTGCGGATGATGGCCAGAACGTATGCGCCGTACTGTGCGACCGCCTGCTCCAGCGCACCTGCGCGCTGCTTTTGCAGCTGCCGCAGCAGCTCCTTTTCGTCCAAGCCGCATTCCTCCTTTTGTAACCGCTGATCGGTTACTTGCATTGTGTTCAGCATACTGACGTCTATCATGTCGGGTGTTTGGCCGATTTTGTTGCAGCCGCACGGAAATTTTCCCTGTTTCCCCAGAGTTCTTGCTTTTTCTGCCTGCGGCTGGTATGATAAAGCTATGAAGAAAAGAGTTGCTTACTATGTCAGCCGGAAGAATCCGCTTATCTGGCTGGCTGCGCTGGTCATGCTGGCCTCGGCAGCGCTTCGCATCGCAAATGTCTGCGGGAAAGGCGCAGACGCAAAGACGGTGTGGTTTTTAGTCGTGCTGCCGGTCGTGGGCTGTGTGTTCTATGTGCTGAATATCCTGTGCAATGGCAGCGACCGGTTCTACCGTTCATCCGTGCCCGTCATTCTGCTTGCGATCTATTACGGCATCAAGATCACGCTCGTCTCACCGTATCTGTGGCTGACGTTCATGTTCTGGATCGCCTATCTCGCCATCGCCGCGTTTTACGCCGTGACCGTCTCCGGCCACATCAAAAGCACGATCCCGCTGCTTCTGCTGCTGATCGCTGCGCTCGGCATTCTGGTCGGGATGCACGAGAAGGAATTCACGCGGGAAAACTGGCCGCAACTGCGGCAGATTTTGCCTGATATGCTGTTCCTGCTTGCCGGGATTCTGACGCTGCTCGGCGCGAAGGTCTATCTCGACGGCGCGTACCACCCCACCTGGGGTGACCGGCCCGACGGACGCAGGCTGCGCACGCTCGATCCGATGGCGGTCGTAGCCAATTATATCATGCCGACGCGCATCGGATCGTCCAATTTCATCCGCGAGTCCGTTGACATCGGCCCGATGGAGCGCTATATCCGCGAAAAGCGCAAGCAGGGCTTTACGAATCTCGGCGTGACGCACGTATTTCTGGCTGCCTATGTCCAGTGCGTGGCGAAATATCCGGCGCTCAACCGCTTCCTGTCCGGGCAGCAGGTCTATTCGCGCGACGACGATATCCAGTTCTGCATGGTCGTCAAGACCTCGATGGATACCTCCGCGCCGGAGTCGATCACGAAGCTTCATCTGAAGCCGACCGACACCATCGACGATATCTATGAAAAGCTCAACAAGGGCATCGCCGGTATTCAGGGGCAGGCCGTCGGCGGCAGTGACTTTGACAAAACCGCGAAATTCCTGTCGTTTATCCCCGGCGTGCTGTTCAAATTTGTGGTCTGGCTGCTCAAGACCATCGATTATTTCGGCTTCCTGCCGAAGTTCCTGCTGGAGGTCAGCCCGTTCCACGCCTCGATCTTCTTTACGTCCATGGGATCGCTCGGCATCCCGCCCATCGTGCACCATCTGTACGACTTCGGCAATATGCCCGTCTTCGTCTCCTTCGGCTGCAAGTACCACAAGAACGAGGTGCTCGACGACGGCACGGTCGTGCGCCGCAAGTACATCGACTACACCGTCAACACCGACGAGCGCATCTGCGACGGCTTCTATTACGCCACCACGCTCAAGCACCTCAAGCGCCTGCTGTCCCACCCCGAGCAGCTCGACAAGCCCGCCCCCGTCGTCAACCACGACATTGAGTGATCCGCTTTCTATGCAGAACCCGCCCCGGGCAGCTGCCCGGGGCGGGTCTTTACCCAGAGGCCAAACCGTTCTTGCGGAAGGAGCCTTGGTTATTTTTGTTATACCAGACACTTTTGATTTGTCAAGCGTACCGATGAAGCGCAGGCCGTTACACCCGCCCATGTCCAGCCGGACAGGGGCGGGTGTGGTCGATTACTTTTTCAGCTTGTTGTCCACAACGTCCTTGAGGACGGCGGTGAAGGCATCA
>OIWM01002665.1_pt1 | contig 14342 bp, 10 predicted proteins | sample 1587451 | NCBI WGS metagenome assembly OIWM01 (sample SAMEA3888907, study PRJEB22519) | human gut metagenome | biome: human gut; feature: human-associated habitat; material: faeces | place: Denmark | collected 2011
TGCGGCGGACATTTTCAGCGGACGAAACGGCCGGAGCTTCCAAAAATTTCGAGTCTTTTATGCAACTGTGACAGGGATGTCCGTTTTGGGGCCGTTTCTGTAAGCCCCGTACCCACCGAAAGCCGCTTGAAATCAGGCTTTTTCGCTCGGAAAGCCTTGCGGGACGGGCTTTTTTGAAAGTGGGTTCAAATCGGCATTTTTTCCGATTTTGGAGAGAAATGCGGGAAGATAGGAGAGAAAAATCGGGAGACGGCCATACACCGCAGAATAGAGCTTCCAACCGACGAAAATCTATTTTTGAGGTGTTACAAATGGATGTATTCCCCGTTAACTGGGACAGCGTTCCCGAGGTGATGAACAAGGAGCAATTTTTCCGCATCTGCCACATCAGCAAGTCCACGGCGCTGCACCTGCTCAAAAGCGGCAAGGTGCCCTGTGAGTGGTCGGGTAAGAAAACCCGGTGCTATAAAATCCGAAAAGAGGATGTGAAAGCATATTTGGAGGAGCGGGCGATTTTTCCAGAACTCTATTCTGCGCCGAAGGGATGGTACGGCACCCACTATGTGGCGAGGCTCTCCAAGGAGCTGCCGGAGGATACGCTGCGGCAGATGCACGGCTACTATGAAAAGCTGCTGCGCAAATACCCGGATGTGGTCACGGTAAAGGATGTGGTGACCCTGACCGGCTACACCCTGACCACCGTCCACAACTGGTGCAGCCGCGGGTCGCTGAAAGCCTTTCAAAAGGGACTGAAGTTCTGTATCCCGAAAATCTTTCTTGTGGATTTCTTCTGCTCCCTGACCTTCCGCTCTATTACCCGTAAAAGTCTCTGGCATATCCAGACGCTGAACGAGTTCAGCAGGAAGATGAAGAAATAATGTGCGATTCAGAAATTCGCACACTCGCACCTGCTTTTCGATTTTGCTAAGCTGTAATCGAAAGGCAGGTGCATTTTGCATTGCAGACCTGCCGGGGAAATTTTGAATGGGAGGATCACATATGGAATCACTATTTGAGCAGTTGGGTGGCACTTACACAAGGCAGGGCGACTACTGCCTGCCAGATGTTTGCTTACCGCCCGAAGAAGAACGCCCCATCGGCATTTACGGGCAGCGGCGGCGAACTTTTCTGAAGGCGCACCACCGGGTGCTGTATTATAACCTGCTGACTGCCGGGACACTGGGCGGCCACCTTGCAGACATCGAGGAGCAGGCGCAGGAACTCTTTCTTCGGCTGGTAGAACAATACGCAGACACCGAGGGCGTGACGGAGGCCTTGAAAGCCGATGACCCGATGGCGTGGGTGCGAAAGATGAATGGCATCCGACATCGGGCAAACGAGGCCGTGATGCAGGAAATTGTATGTGGGTAACGAGCAAGCGGGGGTCGATGACCTCCGCTTGTTTTGTGCGCAGAAAAGAACAATGTTGTTTTTGAACGACATTGTTCCGAACTTTGTTGACATTGTTCTTTTATTCGGGTATAATGTACTTGTGATTTTATGCGTGGAGGTATCCCCTATGGCTGAAATGATTTCGGTAAGAGAGGCAGCAGTGCGCTGGAATATAACAGAGCGGAGAGTTGCGACGCTCTGCAAGAATGGGAGAATCGCCGGTGCGGAAAAGCAGGGCAATCGTTGGCTGATCCCCGCTGATACGCAGAAGCCAGCGGATCAGCGGCTCAAGACGGGCGCTTTCCGCAAGACGGAGCGCGCGCCGAAGCTGCCCCTGCCCATCGGCGTGTCCAACTACTGCCTTGCATCGTCGGAATACTACTACATCGATAAGACGATGATGATCAAGGACTTTATCGACGAGCGTCCGATGGTGACGCTGTTTACCCGTCCCCGCCGCTTCGGCAAGACGCTGAATATGGATATGCTGCGCACCTACTTTGAAAAGAGTGACAAGGATACCTCCGTTTACTTCCGGGATAAGAAGATCTGGGCCTGCGGCCAGAAGTACCGGGATTATCAGGGCAAGTACCCTGTGATCTTCCTGACCTTCAAGGATGTGAAGTTCGACACTTGGGAGGAGACCTTTGCGGCCATCCGGGATATTTTCGCAAAGGAGACCCGGCGGCACAAAGAACTGCTGAACAGCGATAAGTGCGACGAGTACAGCAAAAAGACCTATGAAAAGCTGGCAGACGGCAAAGTCAACGAGGTAGAGCTGGCTTCTGCACTGCTGGATCTGTCCGCTATGCTGCACAAGCACTATGCCGTTGCGCCCATTATCATCATCGACGAGTATGACACCCCCATCCAGCAGGGCTATCAGAAGGACTATTACGACAAGGTCATCCGGTTTATGCGAAACCTGTTTTCCGGCGGGTTCAAGGATAATCAGCACCTGTCCTTCGGCTTCCTCACCGGCATTCTGCGGGTGGCCAAGGAGAGCATCTTCAGCGGGATGAATAACCTGTCCATCAACTCCGTGCTGGACAACAAATACAGCGCCTACTTCGGCTTCGCCGCCGACGAGGTGATGGAGATGGCGGAATATTACGGCGCTGCCGATAAGTACGACGAAATTTGCCAGTGGTACGACGGCTACCGCTTCGGCAAGACGGAGATTTTCAACCCGTGGTCGGTGGTCAACTACTTCAGCAACGAGTGTGAGCCGAGGCCCTTCTGGGTCTCCACCGGCAGCAACGATATTATCGGGGAAGTGCTTGCCCAGGCGGACGAGGAGATTTATAACCGTCTGACCTCCCTGGTCAACGGCGAGACCTTCACCACCTTCATCGACACCGGCGTGATTTATCCGCAGATCAAGAGCAATCCCTCCACCATTTACAGCTTCCTGCTGGTGACCGGCTATCTGAAGGCACTGAAAACCACGCCCTCCTTCAGCGGCGATTTTATGTGCGAGGTCTCCCTGCCCAACCGGGAGATCTCTCTGGTGTATAACAAGGAGATTTTGCAGCGGCTGGAGAATCTGATTCCGCCGTCCACGGCGATTTCCGTTCAGGAGGCCATCTTCTCCGGCGATAACGCACGGCTGAAAGCGCAGATTCAAACGCTGCTGACCCAGTCAGTCAGCTCCTTCGATACCGCCGGGGAGAACTTCTACCACGGCTTTATGCTGGGCCTGTGCGCCCTGCTGGGCGGCGCTTTCGTGACCTCCAACCGGGAATCCGGCGACGGGCGCTATGACATTCAGCTGAAGCCCACGCAAAAGGGACTTCCGGGCATCCTGATCGAACTGAAAGCGGAGAAGAATTGCAGCGACGAAAAGCTGAAAAAGCTGTCCGAGACGGCCTTGCAGCAGATCAACGACAAGAAATACGAAACCGAGCTGACGACCGCCGGGGTCAGGACGATTTATAAATACGGCGTGGCCTTCAGCGGTAAAAAGGTCGAAGTGGCAGTCGGGTGAGGAGAGAAAGCAATGGTTAACGAGAAAAGCAGCGCCGTGGGCGTAAATATACAGGAAAAGGCAACTGTGATTTGGAATATTGCGAACGCATTGTTCGGATACTTCAAGCCCCACGAATATGGCCTTGTGATCCTGCCGATGACGGTGGTCAAGCGGTTTCACGACTGCCTGCTGCCAACCCACGATGCGGTGATCGAGCAATATGAAAAGGTTAAGAAGCTGGCGGTTATCGACGGCTTTCTGACCCGTGCCTCCGGCTATCAGTTCTATAACACCAGCCGTTTCACCTTTGAGAGCCTGCTGGCTGACCCTGACAATATTGAAGCGAATTTCCGGGACTATCTGGCCGGGTTCTCCGGCAATGTGCAGGATGTGCTGGCCAAGTTCGATTTTGACAACATCATTCGCCGTATGGTGGAGTGCAACAGCCTGTATCTGGTCATCAAGGAGTTCAACTCCCCCAAGGGCTACCTCGGCCCGGATAAAATCAGCGCCGTGGACTGCGGCTATATCTTTGAGGATCTCGTCAAGCGTTTCTCCGAGTCCTTCGGCGAGGAGGCCGGAGCGCACTTCACCAGCCGGGACATCATCTATCTGATGACCGACCTGCTGCTGTGCGATGCCAAGCTGGATGACGGCAATGTGACCGTATACGATATGACAATGGGAACCTCGCAGATGCTTTCCTGTATGGAGGAACGCATCCACGAGCTGAACAGCGATGTGGAGGTGACCTGCTTCGGGCAGGAGTTTAACCCCTCCACCTTCGCCATTGCAAAGGCGGATATGATGATCCGGGGCGGCGACCCCAATAATATGCGGTTCGGTGATACGCTCTCCGACGATCAGTTCCCGGGCTTCACCTTCCGGTACTGCATTTCCAATCCGCCCTTCGGCATCGACTGGAAGCGGGAACAGAAGGCGGTGGAGGCCGAAGCCGCTAAGGGCGAGCTGGGGCGCTTTGCGCCCGGTCTGCCGAAAATCAGCGATGGACAGCAGCTTTTTGCGCTCAACGGCCTGTCCAAGCTGGCGCCGGGCGGCAAAATGGCGATCATTCAGAACGGCTCGCCTCTGTTTGCCGGCGATGCCGGGAGCGGCCCCAGCAACATCCGCCAGTATATCTTGGAAAACGATTGGCTGGACGCCATTGTTCAGCTTTCCACCGACCAGTTTATGAACACCGGCATCTCCACCTATATCTGGGTGCTGTGCAAGGACAAGCCCGCCTACCGCTGCGGCAAGGTGCAGCTCATTGATGCGTCCCACTGCTACGAGCAGCGCCGTAAAGCCATCGGCACCAAGCGCAACGACATCAGCGACCATTGCCGGGAGCTGATCGTGCAGGCCTACGGCGAATACCGGAACAATGCCGTGTATGGGGACAAGTCCGGTGTGTACTGCGAGAGCAAGATCTTCGGCAGTGAGGAGTTCGGCTACAACAAAATTGTAGTGGAGCGTCCGCAGCGGGACGAAAACGGCGAGATCGTGATGAAACGGGGCAAGCCGGTGGCGGACACCGCCCTGCGGGACACCGAAAATGTACCGCTGGTGCAGGACATTGACGCCTATTTTGCACGGGAAGTCCTGCCTTATGCCCCGGATGCGTGGATCGATAAGAGCAAGACCAAGGTGGGCTATGAAATTCCGATGACCCGCTATTTCTACGAGTATCAGCCGCCGGAGCCAGTGGACGACATTGTGGAGCGGATTCAAAAGCTGGAGCGTGAAATTGCCGACAGCCTGAACACGCTGTTCCATAAGGAGGGCTGACGGCAGATGCGTGAAATGAAAGACAGCGGGATTGAGTGGATTGGGGCTATACCGACTACATGGCATACCAAAAAAATGAAATATATCTCCAACTTTATTCAAAACAAATATTCAAGCGATTATGGTTTATTGCCTTATATTGGCTTAGAAAACATAGCATCCTGGAGTGGAAGTTTTATTTCTACAAATTCACAATATGATAGAGAGCAGTCCTTAATTTGCGAACCAGAGGATATTCTTTTCGGAAAACTTCGCCCATATCTTGCAAAAGTATATATGAATGATAGATTGTGCTGTTGCTCGAATGAATTTGCGGTTATTAGAGTTAATGGGCAGAACAAACGATACATGTGGTATCAACTGCTTTCACATGGTTTTATATTTGAGATTGACAGATCAACCTACGGAACAAAAATGCCGCGAGCTAATGCGGAATTTATACGAAATGTATTTGTCGCATTACCCTCAGAAATTGAACAGCAGAAAATTGCCAACTATCTTGATAAAATGTGCGCCGAAATCGACGCTGTATTGGAAAAGACCCGTGCGTCCATTGAAGAATACAAAAAGCTGAAGCAGGCGGTCATTACGCAGGCAGTCACCAAGGGCATCCGTGGCGACAGGCCGATGAAGGATAGCAGGAGTGTTTGGTTTGAAGAAATCCCCTGCAACTGGGTAATGAAGCGAATTAAATATCTGTTTCATATCAAAAAAGATATTGCAGGAAAAGAAGGCTACACGGTTCTTTCTATTACACAGAGAGGAATTCAGCCAAAGGATTTATCAAAGAACGAAGGGCAGATTGCTGCTAACTACAGCCAATACCAGTTGCTTGCTCCCGGTGATTTTGCAATGAACCATATGGATTTGCTGACAGGTTGGGTTGATATTTCAAAATATTCTGGTGTTACAAGTCCTGACTATCGAGTATTTGTTCTTGATGATGCCGAGAAAAATGACAGTTCTTACTATCTCTATTTAATGCAGATGTGCTATTTTAACCGCATTTTCTATGGACTTGGTCAAGGCGTCAGCGGAATGGGAAGATGGCGACTTCAAGCAGATAAGTTTCTGAATTTTCCTGTTGTCGTTCCACCTGTAGATGAACAAAAAGAAATAGCAAGTTACTTGAATGAAAAATGTAGTTGTATAGAGGTAATGATAGCAAAGAAACAGCAATACCTGACCGAAATTGAAAACTACAAGAAATCCCTGATTTACGAATATGTGACGGGCAAGAAGGAGGTGCATCCGCTGTGACGACAGTTTCAAGCGTTGCTGAATTTGTTCAGCAGATCACAGAACTGGACAACTCTCTTATCCGTGACGGTGGCCCGAATAACGAGACGCTGCTTTTTAGGGGCCAGTCAAACAAAGCGTATGATTTGCTTCCATCAATAGCCAGAAAGCAGAAACTTGCCTGCGATATTTCGATTTTCTCCGAAGAACGCAATATGATTGAAATGGCGAAATATAAGCTTCCGAATGTCTTTAATGATTCGCTTTCCCCAATCGAGCTATTGGCGCTTTTGCAGCACCACGGAATCCCAACCCGCCTTCTGGACATTACGGAAAATACTTTGGTCGCTTTGTATTTTGCCTGCGCCGGAAATGCAGGAGCGGATGGCGAAGTTATTGTATTCAAGACAAACGAGTTGGATGTGGCGAATTATCCAATCGTCAACGCTATTGCAGACAGCTACCGATTTACTCGGGCTACATCCGTGCAATTAAGTCTGTTCTATGGCGCAGTGAAACGCCAGCCCTATTTTCTTGAGCAAGCACAGTCAAATGAGATTTGTCACAAAACAAACGATGAAGGCGGCGAATGGATTGAGAAATGCTGCCAAACTCCATTTTTTATCTATGCACCAGTCAGGGAAATGCGTCAAAGGGCGCAGCAAGGCAGGTATATCCTGTTTCCGAACCACATCGAGCACGACAAACACGACCAAATGAGCTTTTGTTCGTATATTGATAAAATCGAGAAGGACGCCGACTATATTGCGGGTGGGATCCTTGTTGCTGGCAGCGAAAAGGAAGAAATCTTAAAAGAACTGGCGTTGTTCGGAATAACAAAGGAAACGCTGTTTTGTGATAGTGTAGATGTTGTGTGTGAGTCGATCAAAGGGAAATTTGAGCAGAAAGTGAGGGGCAGAAAAAATGGTAACTGATGCAAGCGAAAAGCGTTTTGAAGCGGATATAGAATCCTTCTTTCTCTCCCCGGCGGGCGGATATACCAAGGGTGCAGACACCTATGACGCCAAACAGGGGCTCTATGTGAATACCCTGATCGACTTTGTCCAGCGTACCCAGCCCAAGGAATGGGCGCGATTTGAAAACGCCAATCAGGTGGACCCGGTGCGGAAGTTCTGCACGGCGTTCAACACCGCCTGCGAGACGGAGGGGCTGCTCTCTGTCCTGTGCCATGGCTTCAAGCACCGTGGACTGCGTTTTCGGGTGTGCTATTTCAAGCCGGAGTCTGCCCTGAATCAGGCGGCGGCTGCCCAGTGGGCGGCAAACACCATCGAGTGCTATCGCCAGTGGTACTTCTCCGCCGATACAAAAAAGAGCGTGGATATGGTGCTGGTGCTCAACGGCATCCCGGTATTCGCTTTTGAATTAAAAAACCAGTACACCGGTCAAACAGTGGACGATGCCAAGCGGCAGTGGATGTATGACCGCGACCCGCGAGAGTTTTGCTTCCAGTTCAACAAGCGCATTCTGGCCTATTTTTGTGTGGATCACACCGAGGTGTGGATGACCACAAAGCTCGCCGGAAAGAACACCTATTTCCTGCCCTTTAACCAGGGCTCCAACGGAGCCGGAAACGACGGTGGCAAGGGCAATCCGGCAAACCCAAACGGCTACCCGACGGCGTATCTGTGGGAGAATGTCTTTCAGAAGGACAGTATGATGGACATTGTCCAGAAGTTTATGAACCTGAAGGACGGCAAAACGCTGATTTTTCCGCGCTATCATCAGCTGGATGTGGTGCGCAAGCTGCTGGCCGATGTCCGGCAGAACGGAGCCGGGCATAATTACCTGATCCAGCACAGTGCCGGAAGCGGCAAGTCCAATTCCATTGCGTGGACGGCTTACCGGCTGGCCTCGCTGTTCAATGAGGAGAACAAGCCGGTGTTCTCCAGCGTGGTCGTCGTTACCGACCGCACCGTGCTGGATGCGCAGCTGCAGGAGACCATTTCCGGCTTTGACCACACCCTCGGCGCCATTGAGACCATCGGGGAAGATAAGACCTCTAAGGATCTGCGGGACGCCATCAACGGCGGCGTGCGCATTATCGTCACCACCTTGCAGAAGTTCCCGGTCATCTATCAGGAAGTGGATAAGGTGGCAGGGCGGAACTTTGCGATTATCGTAGACGAGGCCCATTCCTCCCAGACCGGCAGCTCGGCTCTGAAACTGAAAGCCGCCCTTGCGGATACCGAGGACGCTCTGCGGGAATACGCTGAGATCGAAGGCAAGGCCGAAGAAGAGCTGGACCCGGACGACCGCCTAATGCGGGAAATGACCGTTCAGGGGCGGCATAAGAATCTGTCCTTCTTTGCCTTTACCGCAACGCCCAAGGACAAGACTCTGGAATTGTTCGGCACGGAATATGAGGACGGCAGCTTTCATCCGTTCCACATTTACAGTATGCGGCAGGCCATTGAGGAAGGCTTTATTCTGGATGTGCTCCAGAACTATATGACCTATGACACCTGCTTCAAAATCGTCAAAACCTCGGAAGATAATCCGGATGTGCCCGCCAGCCGTGCAGCTAAGGTGATCCGCAAATATCAGGAGCTGCATCCGTATAACATCTCGCAGAAGGCACAGATCATCGTGGAGACCTTCCGGGAAACCACCCGAAACAAGATCGGCGGCAGGGGCAAAATGATGGTCATTACCTCGTCCCGCCTTGCGGCAGTGCGCTACTACCACGAGGTTAAGCGCTACATAGAGGAGCAGAAGTACAACGATGTGCAGGTGCTGGTGGCCTTTTCGGGTGCTGTGCAGGACGGTGATGCGGAGTACACCGAGCCGAAACTGAATGTTCGTGCGGATGGGACGCACATCGCCGAAACGCAGACCAAGGCGGAATTCCACGACCATTTCAATGTGCTGATCGTTGCCGAGAAGTACCAAACCGGCTTTGACGAGCCGCTGCTGCACACGATGATCGTGGACAAGAAGCTGAAGGGCGTCAAAGCGGTGCAGACGCTGTCCAGATTGAATCGCACCTGCACCGGCAAGGTGGACACTTTCGTTCTCGATTTTGCCAACAAGAAAGAGGACATTTTGGAGGCGTTTCAGCCGTTCTATCAAGAAACCTCGCTTTCGCAGGAGGTCAACGCTGACCTGATCTATCAGACGCAGAAGGAGCTGCGGGGATTTGCGGTCTATAACGATGCAGATATTGAGGCTTTTGCCAAGGAGTATTTCAGCACAGGCCGGCAGGATGCCCGGGCGATGGGGCGAATGACCAGCGTATTGAAGCCTGTGGCAGACCGTTATAATCAAAAAACGCCCAACGAGCGGTATCAGTTCCGCCGTCAGGTGCGCAATCTCATTAAGTGGTACGGCTATATTTCGCAGATCCTGCGGATGTTCGATAAGGAGCTGCACAAGGAATATGTATTCTGTTGTTATCTGATCAATTTGCTGCCTGCGGAAACCACGGATATGGTGGACCTTGAGGGTAAGTTGAAGCTGGAATACTACAAGCTGCAAAAGACCTTCGCCGGAAGCATTGAGCTGGAACAGGTGAAGGGCGTGTACGAACCGGCTAAGCAGAAAGGGGCAATGGGACTGGACACAAAGTCGCCGTTGGATGAGATCATCGCCAAGATCAACGAAAAGTACAAGGGTGAATTCACCGAGGGAGACAAAGTGCTGCTGACGGCTCTGCGCAGCCGTCTGATGGCCGATAAGAAGCTGACCAAGATGGCGCAGACCTCTGACCCGCAGATATTTGTGGAGAGCATTTTCCCCAAGGCCTTCGGAGCAGCGGCCCAGGACAGCTATCTGGAATCGCAGGATACCTATACCTCGCTTTTTGAGGATCAGCACAAGTACAATGCCATAATGAGCGCATTGGCTGATGTAGTGTATCGGGAGATGAGGATGGGCTAACCCAAATTTATTACATTTTCAAAAGGCGGATAACAATGAAAGATGGCATAATTTTTGTTGCGGGGATCTATGGCGTGGGAAAAAGCACCTTGTGTGAAAGGCTTGGCCTCTCTATTGGAATCCCCTACTATTCAGCTGGCGACTTGATAAGCGCACTCAACGGAGAAACTTATGGTCGTAACAAAACTGTGGTAAACAAGGAAAAGAATCAGGATATTCTTGTTGCGGCAGTGAATGACAGGTTACAGAAGGATACGGCATTTATATTAGCGGGTCACTTCTGTATTTTTGATAAATCATTTAATGTTGCAAGGCTGCCTGAGTCTGTTTTTTCGTTAATGCCAATTGCGAAGGTGGTTTTACTTGAATCAGATGTGACTAAAGTTTGTGAAAATCTTCGGTATAGAGATTCCCGTTGCTATCCACTTGATGCATTGAAATCCCTAAAACAAAGTGAAAAGATGCAATGTGAAAAGATTACAAAGCAATTAGGTCTCCCACTTTATATCCATCAGATGTTATTTGACGATTCCGATGTGCAGCAAGTTAGAGAATATATTTTAGGGGGTGAGTAAATGCGAGCGCTACTCGATACGAATGTCATTATACATAGAGAAAATACTAAAGCGACAAGCTTTACTATCGGGAAACTATTCTACTGGCTCGACAAACTGCACTATGAAAAGCTGATTCATCCATACTCTATAGACGAGCTCCGTAAATATCGCAACCCACAGATGCAATCACTGTATGACGCAAAAATTGATGCTTATACAGAGATGCGATGCATTGCTCCGCAGACGGCGGAATTTACCGCACTTCTAAGTGACACCCCTAAAACAGCCAACGATCAAATTGACAATCAACTTTTGTGCGAATTATATTGTAAAAGAGCAGATATTCTAATCACAGAAGACCGCCGTATGCGCTTAAAAGCAGATAGATTAGGGCTGTCAGAGCGTGTATTCACAATCAACTCGTTCATTGAAAAATGTACCAATGAAAATCCTGACCTTATAGATTATAAGGTGCTTGCAGTCAAAAAAGAACTGTTTGGAAATATTGATGTGACAGACCCGTTTTTTGCTACCTTCGGTGAAGCGTATACGGGGTTTGAGGATTGGTTTATAAGAAAGAGCAATGAAGAAGCCTATGTATGTCGAACGGACACAGGCGCAATACTTGGATTTCTATATCTCAAAACTGAAACAGAAGAGGAAAATTACAGTGACATTGCGCCAATTTTTCGACCTAAGCGAAGATTAAAAGTTGGGACATTCAAGGTTGAAGCTTCCGGCTTTAGGCTTGGTGAACGATTCATCAAGATTATTTTTGACAATGCCATTGAACGCAATGTGGAGGAGATATATGTTACACTATATATGAACCGTCCCGAATTAAGGATGCTATATGATTTGCTGGTTCGATGGGGGTTCTATGAATATGGCATTAAGAAAAATGACAACGGTGAAGAAGTAGTGCTTGTTAAGAAAATGGCCGGTTATGATATATCAAAATCAGTCAAAGAGAATTTTCCTAATATTAGATACAATGTGCAGAAATTCTTCCTTCCGATTGAAGCACAATATCATACTCCATTATTTCCTGACTCGCAATTGAGAACTGAAGGGAACTTTGATTATCTGGGAGACAAGGCACATCGCTATGCGTTGCAAAAAGTGTATATTTCCCTCTCGTATAAACGAGATATGCGTCCGGGTGATTTGCTTGTTATTTACCGAAAGGGGATAACGCCAAGAAGGAAAGCGTATGAATCTGTTGTCAGTACAATTTGTGTCGTTGACGAAGTGAGATATAACTTTTCAAGCAAAGAGGATTACTTCAAATACTGTGAAAACCGTACAGTCTTTGACCCGGAAACGCTAAATCAACTTTGGGAAAAACACCGTAATAATCTTTTGATGGTTAAATTTATTTTTGTAAAGAGTCTGACGAAGCGTATCACCTTGGCTGAACTGTGGGATAGCGGCATTGTTCCACGGAATGGAGGGCCAAGACCATTTGATCATATTTCTGACGCAGATTTTGACACGATTTTAGCCAAATCGCAAACAAAAATACACTTTGAAAGGCAATGAGGCATGGCCACGATTCTATTATCTATCAAACCAGAATATGCCAATAAAATATTTGACGGGCAGAAACACTATGAGTACCGAAAACGTATTCCTAAAAAAGAGGTATCAAAGATTGTTGTGTATTCCTCTGCTCCAGAACAAGCTGTTATTGGCGAGGTTGAAGTTGTAAAAACGCTCAAGATGAAACCTACGCCGCTCTGGAACAGTACAAAAGCAAATGCTGGTATTAGCAGGTCAAAGTATAGAAAATACTTTAGTGGATGCACAACGGCATACGCTTTTGTCATTGGATCATTCGAAAAATATCCGACTTCGAAGTCGTTAGCAGACCTTAATATTCAGTCTGCACCTCAATCATTTGTATATTTAGACGATTGATATTACTACGATGGGGCACCGACCGTTTGGCCGGTGCCCTATTTCTATATGTGCATCTATAAGTCAATAGCGATTATCAGCCGTCCTCCCATCATCGGGAGGGCGGCTTTTTTGCGTCTTGATAGAAAAATTGAGAAATTTCTCGAAACACCCTGCCAAATGGCACCCCTTATTCAGAGTAAGTAGAGGGACCTTTTGAAAAGTTGAGAGAATTTTTCAAATTACTTTGCCAAAATCTCAAAAAATTTCCCAATTGGTTAGTAGGAGGGGCACTTAAAAAATTTTTTTAAAACCCATTTGTTATTTGCCCGAAAAGTTCCCAGTTGATTAGTGAGGGGGTCTATAAAATACCTTTTTCGCTGGCTACCTATTGAGGGGACTGTCTCCCTGTGTACCTTGAAAATTGAATCGCCGCCTCCAAAGGATATGCTTCCGGCAAGTGACGCCACGACTTCCCGAAAAAGGAACGAGCGCATCAAAGAAGCGATACGCCGTGGTGAGACTCCGGGGCAGGAACGATGCGGATGAGCGGCAGCAAGCAAAAACCGCCGCAGAAATGCGGCTTCAGAACAGACAAAGGAGGTTCAAACCTATGAAGAAAGGAGAGCTCAGAGAGCTTTATCAGATGATGTTTCCGGAATACCCGGACATCGTGACCGTCAAAGAGCTTCGGGAGATGCTGGGCATCAGCCGCAAGCTGGCCTACAAGCTGATCGACTATGGGTACATCCACGCTGTGAAGATCGGCACGACGCTGAAGATCCCGAAAATCAGCGTCATCAACTATGTGATGGAGAAAGAGGTGAAGAAGGTTGGATGAGATCAAGCGCCTGACGCCCGCCCAAAGGGCTCGTTGCAACCGGCTGATCCGGAGGCTGTGCGCCAACTGTGATGGCGGCAACTGCCTGCCGTTGGATGATGGCGAGGGCTGCGTGTGCGTGCAGACGATTTCCTATTCGCTGCTGTGCAAGTACTTCCGGCGGGCGGTTCTGCCCTCCGACAAGGTACTCTGCGCCGACATTTACCGGCAGCGCACACGGCTCTGCGACCGATGTGGAAAGCCTTTTGCACCCAGCAGCAACCGGCAGAAATACTGCCCGGAATGCGGCTGCTCCATCCGGCGCAAACAGAAGGCAGACTCCGCCAGACGGCGACGCAGCGTCGAACATTAAGCACCGGAAAAGCCTTGATTTCCAAGGCTTTTGGGATAGCAAAGCGGGGGTGGGTGGCCGTTTCCATTCGTCCCCGCCAAAATCCACTTTTAACATTCTACAAAGGAGAATTCTATGGACAACAAATTGAAAACTGTGGACGCAGAGACCCTGTTGTCCACGCCGATGAGCAAGACGATGTTCATCGTGGACGGACTCATTTCGCAGGGCGTCAATGTCATCAGCGGTGCCAGCAAGATCGGCAAAAGCTGGCTGATGCTGTGGCTGGGGCTGCAAGTGGCGCAGGGAAATTCCGTTTGGGGTTTGCCCACGCTGCAATGCGATGTGCTCTATCTGAGCCTTGAGGACACCCAGCGCCGCATCAAAGACCGACTCTACAACCTCACCGACAGCGCCCCGGACAACCTG
>OIWM01002669.1_pt1 | contig 14326 bp, 20 predicted proteins | sample 1587451 | NCBI WGS metagenome assembly OIWM01 (sample SAMEA3888907, study PRJEB22519) | human gut metagenome | biome: human gut; feature: human-associated habitat; material: faeces | place: Denmark | collected 2011
CTGGCCGGTGATGGTGGCGATGTCCTTGCAGATGGCCTCGATCTCCTTGGCGTTGTTCTTGCTTTCGCCGCAGCCCACGTTGACAATGACCTTGTCCAGCTTGGGGATCTGCATGACGCTCTTGTAGCCGAACTTCTTGTTCAGAGCAGGAGCGATCTCGGCGGTGTACTTTTCTTTCAGTCTGCTAGCCATAATCGTAACTCCTCTCTTAGATCTCGGCGCCGCACTTGCGGCAGATACGGGTCTTCTTGCCGTCCTCGACCTTAAAGCCGACCCGCACGCCCTTGTCGCACTTGGGGCAGTACAGAGCCACCTTGCAGGCCCGGATGGGGGTCTCGCGCTTCACGATGCCGCCGGCCTCGCCCTGATTGCGGGGCTTGGTGTGGCAGGTCGCAACGTTGACCTTCTCGACGATGACTTTGTTCTCGCTGGGCATGGCCACCAGGACCTTGCCCTTAACGCCCTTGTCCTTGCCGGACAGGACGATCACGGTATCATTCTTCTTAATGTTCATATCTTCGGTTCCCCCTTAGATGACTTCGGGTGCCAGGGAGAGGATCTTCATGTAATCTCTCTCACGCAGCTCTCTTGCCACCGGTCCAAAGATACGGGTACCACGGGGGTTCTTGTCCTCCTTGATGATGACGGCAGCGTTCTCGTCGAAGCGAACATAGGTGCCGTCCTCACGACGGACGCCCCGCTTGGTGCGGACGATGACAGCCTTCACGACTTCGCCCTTCTTCACAGTGCCGCCGGGAGTGGCCTTCCGGACGGAAGCAACGATCACATCGCCGATGTTGCCGAACTTCCGCTTGGAGCCGCCCAGGACCCGGATGCAGTGGATCTCCTTGGCGCCGGTGTTGTCGGCAACCTTCAGGTAGCTTTCCGGTTGAATCATAGTTGTCCGACCTCCTTACTTCGCCTTTTCAATAATTCTGATGAGTCTCCATCTCTTGTCCTTGGACAGGGGACGGGTCTCCATGACCTCCACGGTATCGCCGATGCCGCACTCGTTGTTCTCGTCGTGGGCCTTCAGCTTGTAAGTCCGCTTCATGGTCTTCTTATAGAGAGGATGTGCAACGCTATCCTCGATCGCAACCACAATGGTCTTGTCCATCTTATCGGAGACGACCTGACCGATTCTGGTTTTACGGAAAGCTCTGGTATTTTCAGTCATTTTCCTTTACCTCCTCAGACAGTGGTCTCTTTCTCACGAATAATGGTCTTGATGCGGGCAATATCCTTCTTCACAGCGGCGATCTGCATGGGGTTATCCAGCTGATTCGTTGCGTGCTGCATACGCAGCATGAAGAGGTCCTTTTTCAGCCCCTGGAGCTTCTTCTCCAGATCGGCCACGGACAGCGTGCGGATTTCTTTCAGTTCCTTTGCCTTCATCATTATTCACCACCGTTCTCAGAGACTTCCTTGGTGATGATCCGGGTCTTGATGGGCAGCTTGTGCTGGGCCAGACGCAGAGCCTCACGGGCCACGTCCTCGGTCACGCCACCAATCTCGAACATCACCTTCTGATTCTTCACAACTGCCACCCAGCCTTCGGGAGCGCCTTTACCGGAACCCATACGGGTGCCCAGGCCCTTCTTGGAGTAGGGCTTGTCAGGGAAGATCTTGATCCAGACCTTACCGCCACGTTTGGTGTAACGGGTCATGGCAATACGGGCTGCTTCGATCTGGTTGCCGGTGATCCAGCCGGGCTCCAGAGCCTGGATGCCGAAATCACCGTAAGTGACAGTGTTACCACGGGAGGCAGCGCCGGTCATACGGCCACGCTGCACCTTGCGGTACTTAACTCTTTTGGGCATCAGCATTAGCGGTTGCCTCCTTCTCTGCGGTTATAGGGTCTGTCGCCGTTGTTCCGACGCTCCCGGCGCTCGCCGTCACGACGACGATCACCGTTGCGGCGGTCCCGACGCTCCCGGGGAGCGGGCTCGGGGGCGGCAGCACGGAGGGTGGTGTTCAGGACCTCACCCTTGTAGATCCAAACCTTCACGCCGATGCGGCCGTAGGTGGTAGCGGCTTCTGCGAAGCCGTACTCGATGTCGGCACGAATGGTCTGAAGGGGAATGGTGCCTTCATGGTAGGACTCGGTCCGGGCGATCTCGGCGCCGCCCAGACGGCCGCCGCAGGTGACCTTGATGCCCTTGGCACCCAGGCGGGTAGCCTGCTGCATGGCCTTCTTCATGGCCCGGCGGAAGGAGACACGCTTCTCCAGCTGCTGGGCGATGTTCTCGGCCACCAGCTGAGCGTTCAGGTCGGGGGAGCGGACTTCCACGATGTTCAGGGAAACGCTCTTACCCAGCTTTGCTTCCATCTCTTTGCGCAGGTTCTCGATGTCGGCACCGGCCTTGCCGATGACCACACCGGGACGGGAGCAGTTGATGTTGATCTTCACACGGCCGTTGCTGCGCTCGATCTCGATCTTTGCCACACCGGCGGCATAGAGCTTCTTCTTCAGATACTTACGGATGTTGTAATCCTCGACGATCAGGTCGCCCACCTTGTCCTCACGGGCATACCAGCGGGAGTCCCAGTCTTTGATTACGCCAACACGCAGTCCATGGGGATTAACTTTCTGTCCCATAGTAACCTCCTGTTAAGCCTTCTCGCTCACACCGATGGTGATGTGAGTGGTTCTCTTGAGAATCCGAACGAAACCTCTTCTGGATGCGATGCGGCCGCGCTTCAGCACGGGGCCGGGGTTGGCCACAACGGTAGAAACATAGAGGTTGTCTGCGTTCATGCCGTGATTGTGCTCGGCATTGGCCACAGCGCTCTTCAGCAGCTTGGCCATGGGCTCGCAGGCTGCCTTGGAGGTCTGGTTCAGATAAGCCGCAGCAGTCTTCACGTCCAGGCCACGGATCATATCGCAGACCAGCTGGACCTTACGGGGAGACATACGGACATACTTTACGTGTGCAAGTGCTTCCATTTCCGATCCTCCTTATTTCGCATTGGCGGTCTTGCTGCCAGAGTGGCCCCGGAAGGTTCTGGTAGGAACGAACTCGCCCAGCTTGTGACCGACCATATCCTCGGTGATATAAACGGGCACATGCTTGCGGCCGTCATGGACAGCGATGGTGTGACCGACGAAGGAGGGGAAAATGGTGGAGGCTCTGGACCAGGTCTTCAGAACCTTCTTCTCACCGGCCTTGTTCAGCTCCTCAACACGCTTGTACAGCTCGGGAGCTACGAAAGGGCCCTTTTTGATGCTTCTGCTCATTTCATTTCCTCCTTACTTGCTGTTTCTGCGCTTGACGATGAACTTATCGGTGCGGTTCTTCGTCTTGCGGGTCTTGTAACCCAGAGCGGGCTTACCCCAAGGGGTAACAGGGCCGGGCCGGCCGACAGGTGCACGGCCTTCGCCGCCGCCGTGGGGGTGGTCATTGGGGTTCATAACGGAGCCACGGACGGTGGGACGGACACCCATGTGACGGGTACGGCCGGCCTTGCCGATGTGGACGTTCTCATGATCCAGGTTGCCCACCTGACCGATGCAGGCGGTGCAGTTGGTGCGGACGTAGCGGACCTCGCCGGAGGGCAGACGGACCTGAGCCAGGTCGCCTTCCTTAGCCATCAGCTGCGCAGCGGTGCCGGCGGACCGGACCAGCTGAGCGCCGTAGCCGGGCTGCAGCTCCACGTTGTGGATCACGGTACCAACAGGGATGTTGGCAATGGGCAGGCAGTTGCCGGGCTTGATGTCGGCAGCTGCGGAGGACACGACCACGTCGCCAGCCTTCAGGCCGTTGGGGGCCAGGATGTAGCTGAGGGTGTTGTCCTCGTAGCGGATCAGCGCAATGTAAGCGCTGCGGTTGGGATCGTACTCCAGGCGCTCCACAGTAGCGGGCATATCCAGCTTCTGACGCTTGAAGTCGATGATACGGTACTTGCGCTTATTGCCGCCGCCGCGATGGCGGACGGTAATACGGCCATAGCTGTTGCGACCGGCGTTCTTCTTCAGGGTCTCAACCAGGCTGCGCTCAGGTTTGGCCTTCTTATCCACACCGTCAAACGCAGAAACAGTCATGTTCCGGCGGGCGGGGGTATAAGGCTTAAAAGTTTTAATAGCCATTTGCGTTTCGCTCCTTTATTGAGATTGGATTAGACCATACCCTCGAAGAACTCGATGGTCTTGGAGTCCGCGGTCAGGGTGATGACAGCCTTCTTGTAAGCCGCGCGGCGGCCGGCGGGGTAAGCGCCGGTGCGCTTCACCTTGCCCTGCATCCGGACGGTGTTGACCTTGGCGACCTTCACGCCGAAGGCCTCTTCCACAGCGGCCTTGATCTGGGTCTTGTCCGCATCCAGCGCCACCATGAAGACGTACTTCTTGTCGGCGACGCTCTCCATGGACTGCTCGGTGATCACCGGGCGGAGAATGATATCGTAAGCGTTCATTATGCGAATACCTCCTCGATCTTGGCCAAAGCTGCCCGGTCAACGACCAGCTTGCCAGCGTTCAGCACGTCGTAGACGTTGATGAGGTTGGCAAAGGTCACCTGGCAGCCGGCGATGTTCCGGCCGGAGAGGACCACGTTCTGCTTGGGCTCGGCAGTGACCACCAGGGTCTTGCCGGTGCAGCCCACGGCGCTCAGGAACTTGGCGAAGTCCTTGGTCTTGGGAGCGTCCATCTTGATCTCGTCGATGACCACGATGTTCTGCTCGGAAGCCTTGGCGCTGAGCACGCTCTTCAGAGCCAGCCGGCGGGCCTTCTTGTTCAGGGTGTAGCCGTAGGAGCGGGGCTTCGGGGCAAAAACGATGCCGCCGTGGGTCCACTGGGGAGCACGGGTGCTGCCCTGACGGGCACGGCCGGTGCCCTTCTGCTTCCAGGGCTTTCTGCCGCCGCCGGAAACCTCGGCGCGGGTCAGAGCGGACTGAGTGCCCTGACGGCGGTTGGCCAGATGATTCTTGACCACGTCGTGGACAACAGCCTGGTTGGGCTCAATACCGAACACAGCCTCGGACAGCTCGATCTCGCCAACCTGCTTGCCGGACATATCATAAACATTCGTCTTAAGCATGATTTAAGATCTCCTTTCCTTAGCCTCTTGCGGAAGCCTTCTGCGGGTTGCGGCCGGAAGCCTTCTGCGGGTTCTTGCTGATGCCGGCCTCGCCGGACTTCACCTTGTTGTTCTTCACGGTGTTGCGGATATACACCAGACCGCCCTTGGGGCCGGGGATGGCGCCGCGGATGACCAGCATATTCAGCTCTGCGTCCACCTTCACAACGTCCAGGTTCTCGATGGTGACCTGCTCCAGGCCCATCTGGCCGGCGCCGATCTTACCCGGGAAAATACGGGACTGATGAGAAGATGCGCCCATGGAACCGGCGTGACGATGCACAGGGCCGCCGCCGTGGGTCATGGGGGTACGGCCGGCGCCGTGGCGCTTCACAACGCCCTGGAAGCCATGGCCCTTGCTGATGCCGGTAACGTCGATCTTGTCGCCGGCGTCGAAGGTGTCGGCCTTGATCTCGTCGCCCACGTTCATGTCAGCGGCGGAATCCAGCTTGAACTCCTTCAGGTGCTTCTTGGGGGCTACGCCAGCCTTCTTCAGGTGGCCAGCCTCAGGCTTGGTGAGCTTGGACTCCTTCACGTCGCCGAAACCCAGCTGCACAGCGGTGTAGCCGTCGGTCTCGACGGTCTTCTTCTGAGTCACGACGCAGGGACCGGCTTCCACTACGGTAACCGGAATCACCTTGCCGCTCTCATCGAAGATCTGGGTCATGCCCACTTTCTTGCCGATGATTGCTTTCTGCATGATGTTTACTCCTTTTTAATAGGTTATTGGTTGACGCAGGTCCATTGGGTGGCCTTTGCCAACATGACCCGTCCGCCCGATGCCAGACAGTGCGGGCAGCGGTAAGGACCGATAGAATGTCGGCTCTTACAGCTTTATCTCAATCTCAACACCGGCGGGAAGGTCCAGGCTCATAAGGGCCTCGACGGTCTTCTGGCTGGGGTTGAGGATATCGATCAGTCTCTTGTGGGTTCTGCGCTCGAACTGCTCCCGGCTGTCCTTGTTGACATGGGGAGAACGCAGGATGGTGACCACCTCTTTCTTGGTGGGCAGAGGGATGGGGCCGGACACGCTGGCGCCGTTGCGCTTGGCGGTGTCCACGATCTTCGCAGCGCTGGAGTCGATGAGCTGATGGTCATAAGCCTTCAGACGCACACGAATCATTTCCTGATTTGCCATGGTTTGGTTTCCTCCTTGATAATCGTACTCAGTGTACTTGGGGTGCTGGGTACGGTCGAGCATTTTGTTCACGCCGCCGTGCGTATCATTCCAGGCCAAGAAAAATGGCCGACGCAAGGCCGGCACTTTTCCTCTGGGCGCAGCGATATACGCAAGCGCAAACGGAAATGCTCAGCCGCCCGATGACCGGACATACTCCACGGAAGTTACCGGCTAGGCCGCAATCTCCCGCTTCATCGCATACAAGCGCAGTTCTTCCCTACGCAAGCCCGATTATGATACCACGTCATTCCCGTTTTGTCAAGATATTTTTTGAAGATTTTCACAAAAAACGCCCGTAAAATTCGGCATTTCGGAGAATTTTCAATTTGTGCATTTTACCCCTTGTACCGAGGCTCGCAGGTAAGGTTCACCCCCAGGCGCTTGAAGGTCTGCTCGTCCACCTGGGAAAGGATGACCGAGGAATGGACCTCGCAGCCCCGCAGGGAAGACAACGCCTCCATGGCCGCCTCCGCCGCTTCGTTGCGCATGGCCGAGCCGGACAGCGCGATGAGGACCTCGTTGGTGTGGAGCCGAGGGTTCCGATGGCCCAGATGCTCCACCTTCAGGTGCTGGATGGGGTCGATGGCCTCCGGAGCGATAACGTGTACGTCCTCCGGCACCCCGGCAATGGCCTTCAGGGCATTCAGCAGCACTGCCGCCGAAGCACCTAAGAGGTCCGAAGTCTTGCCGGTGACGATGCGCCCATCGGGCAGCTCCATAGCCGCCGCAGGCTTGCCGGTCTCCTCTGCCCGCTTCAGGGCCGCCGCCACCACTTTCCGCTGAGAAGGCTCCGTTCCGGCCTTCCGCATGAGCAATTCCAGCTTCCGCACCGCATCCTCGGTGCCCTTGCCCTGCTTGGCCTCGCACAGGGCGGTATAGTACCGGCGGATGATCTCCTGCCGGGAGGCCTCCCGGCAAACGGCATCGTCGGTGATGCAGTTGCCCGCCATGTTCACGCCCATGTCCGTGGGGGACTTATAGGGGCATTCTCCCAGAATCTGCCGGAACATGGTCTCCAATACAGGGAACGCCTCCACGTCTCGGTTATAATTCACCGTGGTGATGCCATAGGCTTCCAGATGGAAGGGGTCGATCATGTTCACGTCGTTCAGGTCCGCCGTGGCCGCCTCGTAGGCCAGGTTCACCGGATGATTCAGGGGCAGATTCCAGATGGGGAAGGTCTCGAACTTGGCATACCCTGCCCGATTGCCCCGCTTATGCTCATGGTACAGCTGGCTCAGGCAGGTGGCCAGCTTGCCGCTGCCGGGGCCGGGAGCCGTGACGACGACCAATTCCCGGCTGGTCTCGATGTAGTCGTTTTTGCCGTAGCCCTCGTCGCTGACCACATGGGCCAGGTTGCCGGGGTAGCCATCAATATCATAATGATGATAGACCTTCACCCCCAGGCCCTCCAACCGGGTCTGGAAGGCCATGGCCTGAGACTGGCCCGCAAACCGGGACAGCACCACGCTGGAAACGTACAGCCCCAGCCCCCGGAACACATCCAGCAGCCGGATGACGTCCCGGTCATAGGTAATGCCCAGGTCACCCCGAATTTTATTTTTCTCAATATCGTTGGCGTTGATGACGATGACCACTTCCACCTGGTCCTTGAGCTTCAAAAGCATTTGCAGCTTGCTGTCCGGATGGAATCCCGGCAGCACCCGGGAGGCGTGGTAATCGTCATAGAGCTTCCCGCCGAATTCCAGATACAGCTTGCCGCCAAACTGGTCGATTCTGGCCCGAATGTGTTCCGACTGGGTCCGTGCATATTGATCGTTGTCAAATCCTACCGCTTTCATGCTGTCTTTCTCCCTTTTCTCTTTCAAAAGCCACGTTTTTCCGCTGCCTTGGCCATGCGTTCCATGGCCTCCTTCAATGTCGCTCTGGGGCAGGCCAGCACCACACGCTGATAGAGGGGCGCATGGAACCTGCTTCCGGAATTCAGCCAGACCTTGGCCTCCCGGATCAGAAATTCGTCCAGCTCCGCTTCATTCAGGCCCCAGGCGCCAAAATCCAGCCAGGCAAAGTAGGTTCCCTCCGGCTCGATGAGCTTCACGCCGGGCAGCTTTTCCTTCAGGAATTCCCGGACGTAATCCAGGTTTTCCAGCAGATAGGCCTTACACTCGGTCAGCCATTCCTGTCCGCCCTCATAGGCCGCCTGGCAGGCAATGGCCCCCAGCCGGTTGACGCCGCTGTAATGGAACCGGTCCAGTTCTTCCAGAAATGCCTTCCGGGCCGCTTCGCCGGGGATGAAAATATTGGAGGTCTGCAGCCCCGCCAGGTTAAAGGTCTTGCTGGGGGCGGTGCAGAGCACCGTGTTTTCCGCCATATCCGGGCAGGCCTTCAGGAAAGGAATATGGAGATGGTCCGGAAGGGCAAAATCCATGTGAATTTCGTCGCTGACCACTTTTACCCCGTATTTCTTGCAGATACGCCCGATTTTTTGCAGTTCTTCCAGGGTCCACACCCGGCCCACGGGATTGTGGGGGGAGCAAAGCAGAAAGAGCTTCACGTTTTCCCTTCGGACTTTTTCCTCAAAATCCGCAAAATCAATTTCGTACCGGCCGTTTTCCTGCACCAGCGGACTTTCCACTAATTTTCGGCCGTTCTCCGTCACCGTGGAGAAAAAGGGCGGGTACACCGGCGGCTGGATGAGGACCCCGTCCCCAATTTCCGTCAGGCTCCGCACCGCCGTGGCAATGGCAAACACCACGCCGGGGGTGGTCACCAACCAGTTTTCCTCCGGCCTCCAGCCGAAGTTCGTTTCCATCCACCGGGCAATGGCCGGAAAATACCCCTTATCGAAAATGCTGTACCCGAAAATTCCCTTCTGCACGTCCGCCGTCAAAGCTTCCTGCACCGATTCCGGCACCTGAAAATCCATATCGGCAATAAAAAGCGGCAGCACATCCTCCGGATAGCCCCGGTCTGCTGCCGTATCAAATTTCACGCAGTTGGTTCCCTTACGGGTGATAACCCGATCAAATCGCTGTTCCATATGCCGTTCCCTCCCAAAATTCCTTTTCATTATACCCGTTTCCCCCTGCCTTGTCAATCGGCGGAATGTGGGAAATTCACACTCTGTTTACGCCGTTGGCCTTGACACACCGGCTTCAAATTGGTATAATGCATCACGAAAGAGGGAGTAGTCGGCGCGCAGGCGGGGACGGGTCAACACACTGGAGGTTTCTCCTGGTCCGTTCTGAAATGACGAGACTTTGAGCACCGGCATCGTGTCTCTCTTTGCTTTGGGACTTTCCGTGCCGGTAAAACACACACGGAGGTCTTTTGTTTTATGAGTATCTGGGAGCTGCTCTTGCTGGCGGCAGGCTTGAGCATGGACGCATTTGCCGTATCGGTCTGTAAGGGCCTGGCCACCCCCCGCGCATCCTGGAAGGAGGGTGCGATCTGCGGTGCCTGGTTCGGCGGATTTCAGGGTCTGATGCCCGCCTTGGGCTTTTTCCTGGGTTCCCTGTTCGCTCAGGCCATCGAGCGCTTCGATCATTGGGTCGCCTTTATTCTGCTGGCCCTCATCGGCGCCAATATGCTGCGGGAAGCCTTCTCCAAGGGAGAGGAGGAGGAAAACGCCGGCAGCGATTATTCCTTCAAAACCATGCTGCTGATGGCCATTGCCACCAGCATCGACGCTCTGGCCGTAGGCATTTCCCTGGCCATGGCGGGCAGCGTGAACATCTTCTATGCAGCCGGTATCATTGCCCTGACCACCTTCGTTCTTTCCGCCATCGGCGTGAAAGTAGGCAGCGTGTTCGGGGACCGCTTTGAGAAGAAAGCGGAGGCAGTCGGCGGCATCATCCTGATTTTCCTGGGCGTGAAAATTCTGCTGGAGCACCTGGGCATTCTGGGATAAGATCGGGAACGCTGCACATCCTACATTATAATAATAAGGAGTACCCCATGATGAAAAAAGTTCTTTCCATTGTCCTGGTTCTTACCATGATTGCCGCCCTGGCCACCGGATGCGCCAAGGCCCCCGCCGACAACGGCGGCGGCACCAACCTGACCGGCAGCCTTGCGGACATCGTTGATAAAATTTACGCTGCCCATCCCGTAGACCTGAGCCTCGGCACGGAGAACGTGGACATCACCGACACCGCCTGGATGCTGCCCCAGTTCACCGGTCTGACGAGCGCCGAGGGCGTGAAGGAAGCCGTGGTCTCTGAGCCCATGATCTCCTCCATTGCCTATTCTCTGGTGCTGGTCCGGGTGGAGGACGCCAAGAATGCCCAGTCCATCGCCCAGCAGATGAAGGACGGCATCAATCCCCACAAGTGGGTCTGCGTGGAGGCCGACGATCTGGCCGTCTGCGGCTACGGCGACGTGGTCATGCTCATTATGGTTTCTTCCGACTTCGCCGGGGACGGCATCACGGCCCAGGCCTTGGTGGACGCTTTCCAGAGCGTCTGCGGCGGCAAGCTGGATTTCACCCTGTAAGAAAATTTCCACAGCCTGTCGCCACTCCCGGCGGCAGGCTTTTTTTGGAGGAAATGCCATGTTATTTTCCAGTATTCCCTTTCTTTACTACTTTCTGCCCATCGTTCTGATGGTTTATTTCCTGGTGCCCAGGTCCTGGAGGAACGCCGTGCTGCTCCTGTCCAGCCTGTTTTTTTATGGCTGGGGCGAGCCGAAGCATTTGCTGCTGATGGCTGGGTCCATCCTGCTTTTTTTCTTTTTCGGGTTGGCGGTGGACCGATCCCGGCGGAAAAAGGTCTGGCTGGCCGTCTCCGTCATTTCCGGAGCAGCGCTGCTGGGGGTCTTTAAGTATGCAGACTTCTTTGTAGAAAGCGTCAACGGCCTGACGGGTCTGTCCATCCCCCTGCTGCACCTGGCCCTGCCCATCGGCATCAGCTTCTATCTGTTCCAGTGCGTCAGCTATGTGATCGACGTGTACCGTGGGGACGTGACCGTCCAGAAAAATCTGCTGAAATTCGGCGCCTACGTTTCCATGTTCCCCCAACTCATCGCCGGACCCATCGTCCGCTATGCCGACGTGGCCCCCCAGCTGGACAGCCGGACCACAAACTGGAACGATTTTGCCGATGGCCTTTCCCGTTTCCTGGTCGGCCTGGGAAAAAAAGTCCTGCTGGCCAACCAGTTCGGTGCGCTCATCCGGGCCTTCCGGGCCAGCGAGAGCCAGAGCGTGCTTTTTTACTGGGTCTACGCCCTGGCCTTCACCCTGCACATCTATTTTGACTTCTCCGGGTACAGCGACATGGCCATCGGCCTTGGAAAAATCCTGGGCTTCTCCTTCCCGGAGAACTTTCGCTACCCCTACTGCTCCAAAACCGTCACGGAATTCTGGCGAAGGTGGCACATTTCCCTTGGCACCTGGTTCCGGGACTATGTGTATATCCCCCTGGGGGGCAGTCGCTGCGGCAAGGGCAAATGGGCCAGAAACGTCCTCGTCGTGTGGATGCTCACCGGTCTCTGGCACGGAGCCGCCTGGAATTTCGTCCTGTGGGGGCTGCTGTTTGCCCTGCTTCTGATGGCGGAAAAGTGGCTGCCGGGGCTTTCCAAATGGCCAAATTGGCTCCGCCACGGCCTGACGCTGCTTCTTGTCATGCTGAGCTTCGTGGTGTTCAATGCCGACGGGCTTTCCGGGGTCAAAGCGGATTTTGCGGGGCTTCTGGGCCTGTCCGGCCTGCCGGGTGTAACGGCGGAGACATTGTATCACCTCCGCAGCAATCTGGTTCTCTTTGCCGTTGGCATCCTGGGGGCCACCCCCCTGCCGAAAACCCTGGCCGGGAAGCTGCCGGAAAAATTCCGGTCCCTGGCCGAGCCGCTGTTCCTGCTGGCCCTTCTGCTGCTGTGTACGGCCTATCTGGTGGACGGGTCCTACAATCCTTTCCTGTATTTCCGTTTCTGAGGTGGCGCTATGAAGAAAACGAGAACGGTTTTGATTACCCTTCTGGCCCTTTTCTGGCTGGGCCTTGCCGCCTGGGCCTGGGTCCGGACGCCGGACGCAAGCAGCAACTGGGAGCGGCGAAAGCTGGCCCAAATGCCGAAAATCACCACAAACAAACTGCTTTCCGGGACTTTTATGTCGGATTTTGAAAGCTATACCCAGGACCAATTTCCCCTGCGCAACGGCTTCCGGCGGCTGAAATCCGAGTTCCATTATTTTGTCCTCCGGGAGTTGGACAACAACGGCATTGCCCTGGCAGGGGACCAGGCCTTCCAGCTGGAATATCCCCTGGATCAGGCCAGCGTCAGCCATGCCCTAAAGTGCTTTCAGAGCCTCTACGACACCTATTTGCAGGACAGCACCGTGTATTTCGCCCTGGTGCCGGACAAGGCTTACTATCTGGCCGCCGGGAACGGCTATCCGGCCATGGATTATGTTGACTTGACGGCCCAAATCGCCGACGGGACCCCCTGGGCCACCCACATCGACCTGACAGGCCTGCTCTCCGCTGATGATTATTATGCCACGGACACCCACTGGCGGCAGGAGAAAATCCTGCCGGTAGCCCAGGCCATTTGCAAGGCCATGGGGGCCGAAGTCCCCGGGGAGTTCGCCACAAATGCCGTCGAACGCCCCTTCACCGGGGTCTATTACGGTCAGGCAGCGCTGCCCCTGGCCCAGGAGACCATGTACTATCTGACCTCTCCCCTGCTCCAAAGCGCCGCCGTGACCCATGCCGACGGGTCCGTCACGAAGGTTTATGATGAAGCCAAACTGGGAAGCCGGGATCTGTACGACTTTTTCCTGTCCGGTTCGGAGCCGCTTCTGACCATCGAAAATCCGGATGCAGACACGGAAAAAGAGTTGGTCCTGTTCCGGGATTCCTTCGGCAGCAGTCTGGCCCCCCTGCTCCTGCAAGGTTACCGGAAAGTCACGCTGGTAGACATCCGGTATATGGACCCGAAGCTGCTTTCAAATTATGTAAACTTTCAAAACGCCGACGTGCTGTTCCTGTACAGCACCCTGGTCCTCAATTCCAGCGGTGCATTACGGGGGTAAAAGGTGAAATCCCCCAGCGAGGCACTGGCTCCCCTGTGTAGGGTTGTGCCCCGCGCAGCGAATAGAAATAAACATGACTGCCGGTGGCAGTCATACCTCTACTACGCTGTCACGGGCCATAGCCCGTGACTGAGGGGGTGTACGCCATCGATATGGTAAAGGCAATCGTTCGATAGCCCCCTACAAGATTGTTACCGTACACCCCCTCCGTCTGCCCGAAAGGGCAGCCACCTCCCCCTACACGCCGGGAGGCTTTGGTCGGTGCAAACCGGCAGTCCCTACCGCCCCTCATCCGGCCGGAATCGTGATTCCGGCCACCTTCCCCCAGGGGAAGGCTATTTTCGTGCCCCGCCGGGGTATCTTCCAAAAAACAGCGCTCCCCCGGATGGGCATTTTGAAGTGACCCCAAAAAGTTAGACAAAAATAAGAATAAAAATTGTTCAAGCAACCGAAAGGGCTTGCTGTCTGTGAATTGCAGGCGGCAAGCCCTTCAGTTTTGCCTTGATCCTGCGGTTGTTGTAGTAATCCAGATATTCGATCAGTTCCTGCTTGAAGTGCTCCATGGATTGGAACTCCTGCAAATACAGCAGCTCACTTTTGAGCAGTCCGAAGAAATTTTCTATCACAGCATTGTCCAGACAGTTTCCCTTGCGGCTCATGCTCTGGCGAACACCTTTCTCCCGGAGCATCTGTTGGTATTGTTTGTGTTGGTACTGCCAACCCTGGTCAGAATGGAGAATCAGGTTTGTTCCGGCCGGGATCTTTGCAAACGCCTCATCCAGCATGGTGGTTACCATGCTGAGTACAGGACGATCCGATATGGTATAACTGACCAGATCGCTGCTGTGCAGATCGAGAATCGGGGACAGATAGAGCTTTTCTCCAAACAGGCTGAACTCCGTCACATCGGTGACCCACTTCTGGTTCGGCTTTTCGGCATGAAAATCCCGATTTAGCAGATTTGGCGCAATTTTGCCAACTTCACCCTTATAAGAACGATACTTCTTCATCCTGACACGGCAAACTAAGCCCAACTCCTTCATAAGCCGCTGGACAGTCTTGTGGTTCAGGAGGAAATTGCGCTTGTGA
>OIWM01002671.1_pt1 | contig 14310 bp, 9 predicted proteins | sample 1587451 | NCBI WGS metagenome assembly OIWM01 (sample SAMEA3888907, study PRJEB22519) | human gut metagenome | biome: human gut; feature: human-associated habitat; material: faeces | place: Denmark | collected 2011
ACAGAAAAACCATTGCGGAAAGTGTCTCTGCTCCCAGATCCTTTTCCTTATAATGGTGATAAATATATCCCTTCACGGTTGTAACTTCTGATCGGAACCCATCTTCCTGCTCTTGTATGCAATGTTCATATTCCTGAAGTACTTCTTCTACTATAGCAATCACATCATTAAGGTTTCTGCAGCGATATAATCGATCCACTCTCTTTGAAAGCATCTTTTCATCCAGCCCTTCCATCTGGTCGAGCAATTCTTTCATAATTCCAGAAAATACAAACTTTACATACATATCCGAAAATTGCTTATGCGCACGATATTTTTCTTCCAGTCTCTGAAAATCCTGACGGAGATGGGGCAGATCTTTATATTGAATATCTTTCGTAATCTGTTCCATGATTTCAGAATCTTCTGCCGGATCAGCTTTCTTCTCTTCCTGCTTCTCCCCGTGGAAAAACAGATGCTGACGTGGCTGATAGAACTGCTCTTCTAACATTCCTTCCAGCACCTTAAATTCCTCTGCCAGATTTTTTCCATCTTCGATTTCCTCACTGACTGCAAAATAACATTCACTGTCAAACTGGTGCGCAAAAAAACGATACATTTTCTCTACGATTCCATGATAATCTGCATATTTTTCCGTGAACAAAAAGATGGATTCGTTCGAATTCAGATTCACATAATGAAACTCTCTCTGCACCTCTTCCTTCAGGCTCATCAGGAAATGTTCCTCTTCCGTTTCGAAGAATCCATTTGAGGCACTGACAAGAACCATACGGGTAAATTGGGACAGATCATCTTCCATTCCATCTGTAAGTTTCTTAAACTGAACAAAATCTTCCTCTTTTCCCCCATACAGATATTTCAGTAAAAAGTATTTTTTCAGATAATCTTCTTTCTTTTCCTGCTGCTCTTTTTTCTCTATCTTAGAAGAAATATTTTCCATCACTCGTTGAAAAGTCTTATGGAATTCCTCCGGATCAACCGGCTTCAGAACATAGTCCACAACTCCATACCGCAATGCTTCTCTTGCATAAGAGAAATCATTATATCCGCTGAAAATCACGATTTCCATCTCCGGATGATCTTCTCTTACTGCTTTTGTCAGTTCCAGTCCGTTCATGTAAGGCATCTTTACATCCGAAAATAAAATATCTACATGATTCGAAGCCAGTATACCAAGTGCATCCTTTCCATTCGCCGCTTCTAAAATCTGGAAGTCTCCTTCTCTTTTCAGCAGAAAACGGATTCCCCTTCTCTCCAGTTTTTCATCATCTACAATCAGTATTGTAATCATTCCCCCGCGCCTCCCACACGCTCATTTTACATTTTCACTATTCCTTTTATAACGTCCGAAAACAGCAGGGAATGATCACTCACTCTCTGCTGTCTTTTTTAAGTTTTTATAATTCTATTTTAATTCATCTCTCAGCCATTGTCTATACTAGCCTTTGTTACTGTTCACACGATGTGCGACCAGCAACGCATCTCGCCATTTTAAATCGCCTTTGGCGATGGGGCGAGATGCATTCAAGTCAAAACACGCATCCTCCGTGTCAATCAGCGGAGTGATTGACACGGGAGTGAACAGTAACTAGCCTTTAACTGCTCCTGCTACAACGCCTTCGATAATATATCTCTGGCAGAACAGGTAGAAGATGATGATCGGCACAATTGCAAGAACCAGAGTTCCCATCATTGCTCCCATATCAACTGATCCATATCCACCCTTCAGATACTGGACTGCCATCGGTACTGTCTTATATTTTCTCTGATCCAGTACAAGTGATGGAAGCAGATAGTCGTTCCAGATCCACATTGCCTGAAGAATTGTAACTGTTACACAAGTCGGTTTTGCAATCGGAAGTACAACTTTGAAGAATGTCTGGATTGGTGTACATCCATCGATCATCGCAGCTTCTTCAATCTCCAGTGGAATGGATTTCATGAATCCGGTGAACATAAAGACGGAAAGTCCTGCACCAAATCCAAGATAGATCACAATCAGTCCCCATGGATTTCCCATATGAAGCATATTTGCAATCTTAGATAATGTAAACATTTCCATCTGGAATGGTACGATCATTGCAAACAGACAAAGCATATATAAGACTTTTGTGAACTTTGTCTTCACACGACAGATATACCATGCACACATGGAGCAGCATAAGATGATCACTGCTACAGATAAGATTGTGATAAACAAACTCCATCCAAATGCCTGAATCAATCCTGTCTGTTTAATACCACGGATATAGTTCTCTAATCCGACATACATCTTTCCGGTTGGTATCTCGAACGGGGCTTTACTGATATAGGCTTTTTTCTTAAAGGAGTTGATAAATACCAGTATGATCGGATACAGATACAGCAGGCTGAGTAGTGTAAAAATAACGGTTAATAATGTACCATGTTTTACTTTTTTATTCATTACTGCTGCACCTCCTTTGATGTTGTCATTTTATTCTGAATTAATGCGATGACTCCTACAATAATGAAGAAGATAACTGCTTTTGCCTGTCCTACACCTTCCCAACCGGTTCTTCCATAGAATGTATTATAAATGTTCAGGGCAAGCATTTCTGACATCTTGTCCGGTCCACCGTTTGTCAATGCAAGGTTCTGGTCGAAAAGTTTGAATCCGTTTGTAAGTGTCAGGAAAGTACAGATTGTGATGGATGGCATAACCATCGGAATTGTAACATATCTTAAAAGCTGTACTTTATTCGCTCCATCAATCTGTGCTGCCTCGATCAGCTCTCCAGGAATATTCTGGATTCCTGAGATGTAGATGATCATCATGTATCCAACCTGCTGCCAGAGCATCAGGATAACCAATCCCCAGAAACCATATTTTGAAGAATATGTAAGTGTTTTCTGAAAATGTGCCAGAATACCGTTTAATAACAGCTGCCATACATATCCAAGTACGATACCGCCGATCAGGTTTGGCATAAAGAATACAGTACGGAAAATATTAGTTCCTTTAATACTCTTTGTCAAAAGCATTGCTACTGCAAATGCGAAAATGTTGATCAGTAATACTGTTACGATCGTAAATAATGCAGTAAACCAGAGAGAGTGAAGGAAATCCCCATCTCCCAGTATCTTTGCATAGTTGCCAAGTCCAATAAATCTGGCATCTGTTACCGTTGTAAACTTGCAGAACGAAAGGTATACACCTAACACGAATGGTGCAAGGAAACCTATCGTGAATGCAATCAGCGTCGGCAATACAAATACCGGAAAATATCTTTTTATAGCTTTTTGCATGTTCTTCTCCTCCTGTCTCTCTTTCTGTAAAAAGGTCTGTCTCTTTTTACACTTCTAATAACACACTTTCAGCCTGCCTTCGGTATTCTCGTTGGCAGGCTGCATGATATTTTCACTATTTCACAGCCTTTTTATCTGCCGGTCCTGTGAAAAAGTCTTTTTTATTCATTTGCTGCTGCGTATTCTTCAGCCCATCCATCAACGAATGCTGTCTGTACGCTATCCCATGTGCCTGTGCCCTGTGCATAGTTCAGAAGAGCACCACCAAGATTGTTCTTCCAGTTCTCAGATGGCATTGTTGTAAAGTTCCAGCTTACTGGTGTCTTTCCAGCCTCTGTGTACTCGGCATTTGCTTTTACAAGCGGGTTGTCCGGAAGGTAATCTGCGAATGTTGTAAACGGTGTTACGAATCCCATCTGATTTGCCAGCATGTCACGACCTTCGTCACTCTCAACTACCCATTTCATGAAATCAAGTGTTGCCTGAATATCTTCTTCAGAAGCGTTTTTATTTACACACCAGTAGTTCTCTGATCCTGTACAAAGTCCCTGATTCTCTTCTCCGTCAACTCCGATGTAGATTGGAAGCATTCCCATATCTTCTTCTGCTACTTCGTTATCTTTGATATCATTGTAAGCCCATGTACCATTCTGATAGAATACTGCTTCACCAAGTGAGAATTCGCTTGCTGCGTCATCTCCTGTCTTAGAAGAGATCATAGATGGCTCACATGTAGAGTTGTTCAGATACAGATCCCAGATCTGTTTGTAGTTGTCAAGGTATGTTCCCTTGATAGCATCTGTACTATCAATTCCGTCTGCCTTGTACTCATAGTAGATTGGCAGGTTTGCAAGGTGAGTCTTGAATCTCCAGTCAGAAGAAGAATCCATTCCTGCTGAAGTGAAAGCTCCTTCTACTCCAAGATCATCTTTATGTGCCTGAATCTCTTCTGCAGCTGTCTTAAGTGCCTGGAAGTTATTCAGCTCATCGATGGATTTGATGCTTGCATCCGGCAGTTCGAAGTATTTGTTCAGAAGAGCTTTGTTGTAGATCAGACCATAAGTCTCAATAACATAAGCGATTCCGTCTACTGCATCACCATCTTTTAATACATAGTCATCAGACTCAACATCTTTGTAAACGTCACTTTTTGAAAGGTCATAGCAATAATCCTTCCATGTAGCAAGTCCAACCGGTCCGTTTACCTGGAACAATGTTGGGGCCTCGTCTTTTGCCATCTCTGATTTCAGCTGTGACTCGTATGTTCCTGATGCAGCTGTCTGTACATCAACCTTAACGCCAGTTTCATCTGTGTACTCTTTAGCAAGTTCTACCCACTGATCAGCCTGCTCTGGTTTGAAGTTCAGATAATAAACTTTTCCGGATGACTTATCTCCTTTCGCTGTTTCATCTCCGCCTGATGTGGCTCCACATCCTGCAAGCATTCCTCCTGCCATTGAAGCTGCAAGTACAAGTGCAAGAATCTTTTTCTTCTTCATAATTGAATCCTCCTTTTATGATTACTTGTCTTTGTTTTTCTTGATGATGTTATTATAAGAAAAAGTTCCAAAATAAGATATAATAAAATTCCAAGAAACATAACACTATTTCAAGATTATTGTAATTTTTGAAGATTTTGTGTATGATACAAGAGTTCATAAAGAGTCAAATTAGAAAGGATGTGTCTGTTTTTATGCTATCAGACACAACAGGATAGAAAAAGATGGATCGTACGATCAACTATCAGATAACAGAAGAAGCGGACGGCCTGCGTATCGAGCAGTTCCTGCGTCACCAGGGCTACTCCTACCAGAACATCACTCAGTTAAAAAAAATGCCGGAAAGCATTTTAAAAAACGGAGTCTGGGAATATATGCGTTCACTACTTGCTACTGGAGATATTCTCACAGTACATATTCAGGAAAATGAAAGTTCACCGAATATTCCTCCTGTCGAACTGCCGCTTAGCATTATATATGAAGACGAAGATATCCTTGTTGTCAACAAACCTGCCGGAATGCCGATCCATCCATCACTGAATAATTATGAGAATTCTCTGGCAAATGGACTAATGTGGTATTATACAGAGCAGGGAAAGCCTTTTATCTTCCGCTGCACGAACCGCCTGGACCGTGACACTTCAGGACTGACCGTCATTGCCAAGCACCTGATCAGTTCCAGTATTCTCTCTTCCATGGGAGCTCGTCATGAAATCAAGCGTGAATATCTCGCGATCGTCCGTGGCAGTGTAACACCTCCATCCGGCACGATTGACGCACCGCTTGCCCGCACCGGCAGTTCCATGATTGAGCGAAAAGTAGACTTCAAGCATGGAGAGCGTGCAGTCACACATTATAAAGTTGTAGAAGAAAAAAACGGGCACAGCCTTGTCTCTCTTATCTTAGAGACCGGCCGTACCCATCAGATCCGTGTCCATATGCAATATTTAGGATTCCCACTTGTCGGTGATTATCTATATAATCCGGATATGGAATACATCCACCGCCAGGCATTACATTCCTGGAAGCTCTCCTTTATTCATCCGATCACAAAGGAGCCGATGGAATTCACAGCGGAATTACCGAAAGATATGAAGAAGATTCTTATTTAAAGAACACTATACACGAAAACACTCCCCGCCACAAATTAGGGAGTGTTTTTCTATCTATTCTTATACACTAAGCTTCTTATCTGCCATCCATCCACTAAGTAAAAATACCGCTACACAGATTATAATGTAGTATACAAGATATCCAACACCAAAGAATGAATTTCCTGCTACTTCTACATTCGGAAGTACATTGCTGATCAAATTATAAATCTTTTCTATTATAAATGTAATCACAAAGAAAGCTACGATTGAGATTCCTCCTGCATATTTTGAATCCCTTAAAATAGTTCGAGAAACGATTACCGCAAGATAACCAACCATCACAACCTCTGTCCATCCGACAAAGATGCAGAGAAGATTCCAGATAATCTGTGCGATCAGCTGCCCTTCGCCTGACACTCGTATAAAACTATCTCTTATGATCGCAAATACATTTCCAAGTTCTCCGACATACTGGATCGTCCCTACAAAACAAAGCAGTCCGGCAATCGCATAAAGTGCAAACACGAAAAACATCTGTGCGATCGCTACAACAAATTTTGCTCCAAGAATTTCCCATACGGATTTCGGAGTCATCCAGATCATATAGCTTTGCTTTGTTTTCAAATCTCTGTTCAGAATCAGAATACTCTCAATTCCCATATAGAACACTACAAAATACGATCCGACTAATAAAAGCGTTGCACTGATTCCCATCAATGCATCCTTTTCAACCAGCATACCTCCAAGAAATGTAAGCACACAGACAGCTAAAGCTACCATAACAATCATTCTCGAAGTCCGCTGTTTCTTCCATTCATATTTCATTAATTTTCCCATCGATACTCCCTCCTTACATCTTCTGCAGATAAAGCTCTGCAAGTGAATTTCCCGTTGTCATTCTCTCTGTCTCAACATTCACGACATCCACAAGCTGTCCATCTTTTATAAAAATCGCATCCTCAATAAAGCTTTCTACCTCTTCAATCAGATGGGTAGAGATCACCATTGTACGATTCTCATCTGCTTCTTCCAGGATCAAAGCAATGATCTCTTCTCTCGCTTTATAGTCCACACCGTTCAAAGGCTCATCTAACAAGAGAAGATCTGCTTTTCGTGCCAATGTTGCAGCCGCTTTCAGTTTCGCATTCATTCCGCTTGACATTGCAGACGCTTTCATCTCTTCATTCAAGCCCAGGCGTTCAATTGTTTTTCTAAACTGCTCTCTGTCAAAATCCTCAAAGAAATCTGCATAATATTCTTCTACATCTTTTACCTTCATATAACTATAGAAAAATGGTTCCGTTGACATATACGCGATGGATGCTTTGTCCTGATAGCTAAGCGGATGTCCCTCAAATAAAATCTCTCCCTCTGTTGGCTGTGTCAGTCCCGCTGCCATCTTCATCAAAGTTGTCTTACCGCTTCCGTTTTCTCCCAGGAGGGAGAGGATCTCGCCTTTTTTTACATCAAGGCTTACATTTTTGTTGGCAACAACTTTTCCAAATGTTTTGGTAACATTTTTTAATTGAATGGCATATTCCAAAGTGTTGTGCCTCCCTTCCCGTTTTATAAACAAGGCAAAACAAGCTCTTCTGGTTTTGCCTATCTTTGAAGCGTTCGCCAAAATCCCACATCTGCGTGGATTTTAACTTTCCCGCTTACGAAACAAAAGGGAAGCCTTTTTACAGCTCCCCTTTTGGATTTCATGTAATTCGATAACTGTTCAGGTTTCTTCCCAGCTACCTGCTCCGCGATGCACAGAAATCATGCTTCGCAGGATTTCGCATTACTGCTTATTCAACAGCGTCTGCGTCCTCTGTGATTCCATCAATACGAAGTGTAAAGTATGGAGCGCTTCTGAATGTGGACTCTGCAAAGTGTCCATCCTCGATAGCCTCAACAGTCTCGCCCTGATATACAACAGTTGCAGGATCAGTTGTGTAATCCATGAAGGAAAGGTCAACCGGTGCAGAGGTAACTTCCTCGCCGCCTACAGTAAATGTAGAGGTATCAAACACCTGAAGAGAACCGTCTTTCAGTTTGCTCTCGATGTCAGCAACGTAGTCTGCTGTTCCTTCTGCACAGGACTCACCAAGTTCTGTGATTCCTACTGCATCGTCATTATATCCTGCGGACCAGTCCTGCTCAAGGTCACCACCGCCCATTACGGTTGCAATTGCATGTTTGTAGTATACTGCCCAGTTATTGGTAGCAGAGGTAAGTGCTGCTGTAGGAGCAGTCTCAAGCATATCAATATTGTAGCCTACAGAGTAGCAGATCTTGCCATCATCGTGAAGCTTCTGTGTAGCTGCAGGAGCACCTGTAGAGTCTGCATGCTGTCCAATGATCACACAGCCGTTTGCAATAAGTGCCTCAGCTGCTGCACCCTCTTTGTCAATATCGAACCAGGAGTTTGTGTACTTAACTTCCATTACAGCGTTCGGAACAACGCTCTTAATACCAAGGTAGAATGCAGTATAACCAGAAACAACCTCAGCGTAGCTGAATGCTCCAACATAGCCAACCTTTACATTACCGTCTGCATCAAAGCTGTCTGGCTGTGTCTCTGTAGTAAGAGTACCATCCTCAAGAATCTCTTTCAGCTTCAGACCAGCTACAACACCGGATACATAGCGGGATTCATAGATGTTGGTGAATGCATTCTTGAAATTCTCGCATCCGCTGATTGCTGCAAAATCACCTGTCATGGAAACGAATGTTACATCCGGGTATTCCTGAGCAGCCTGTACCAGATAAGTCTGATGTCCATAGCTGTTACCGATTACCAGGGAGCATCCCTGTCCAACAAGGTCGATTGCTGCATCGTAGCAGCTGGAGTCTTCCGGAACTTTGTATTTCCAGATGATCTGGCTGTCGTCAAGGCCCAGCTCTTTAGCTGCTTCCTTAACACCGGCGATATGAGCTGCAGAATATCCTTCTGTCTCATCACCTACAAGAATAACTCCCATCTTGAAGTTCGGATCAGCTTCAACGCTGTCCTCGTCAGCGGCATAAACAACAGAAGCGAAGGCGGTCATTGTAAGCACCATCACTGCTGCAAGAAGAAGGCTGACTACTTTTCTACACATTTTTTTCATTTTACTTCCTCCTTGATATTTTTATTTGCCTGAGACTTTCCCCCTCTATGTAAGAAAAATCTTAAACGTTACAGTTATTTTATTTTTTTTCTAATTAAATGTCAACCATTTATATATAATTCAAAAAATATTTTTGAACAAATGATAATTTTTTTGTAAAAATATTTTTACGCGTTCTTCATAATCTTACTTTATCATTTTTCTTATTAGCCACGCGGAAAGCTCTTGGCGTTACCCCATATCTTTCCTTGAATACACGGTGAAAATAACTGTTGTTCTCATATCCCACTGCTGCAATGATATCGCTGATGGGAAGGTCTGTATCACACATCAGTTCCACAGCTTTACTAAGACGTTTCCGCTGAAGCAGCTCCTTAAAATTAAAGCCTGTTGTTTTTTTTATCATTTTGCTTAATACATGCATGGGAAGGTGAAGCATATCGCATAGCTCAGTCAAGGTGGCCGTGCGGTATTTCTGCTCAATATAATCCAGAGTCGTCATGGATATCATGTTCTCGTACTGATTTGGAAGGCGCATTTCCACATACTGTACAGAGTCCATAAGGTAAAGAAAAATAAGTCCCATGGTAGTCTGATTGATTTTGTTCTGGTTGCCTCTTCCTGTTACAAGGGAATAAATAATATTTTCCAGAAGATTCTGGATCTGCAGCACCTCAGATACCTTAAAATGAAGATATTCTCCCTGCTGGTTATCCCGGCGCAGTACATTCACCAGAAAATCTGCCAGAACATTATTATTTCCTGCCATTGAATATGCCACATCAAAAAACTCCGGCAATACCATAAAATTTATGGCAATGTCACTCCTGCCAGCTGCAAGAATCTCATGATGGGTAAACTGATTCAGAAAAAGCAGTTCCCCTTTTCGCACAATAACCTGTTTGCCATCTATAATATTCGTAAGAGTTCCCTCGCATACGTAGAGTACTTCCACATAATTATGGCGGTGAAGGGGAAAATGAACAAACCTGGTATGGGTGCGGATTGCGATCAGCTTTCCTTCCTCCAGCATCTTATTGCTGTCAATGGTAAAATCGCTTCCAGACGTGTAAAGATCCCTGTCCACTTCTGCTTCTCCGTTCAGGATTCTTCTCTCTTCTTCTGTAATTTCACGAAGCTGCTCCAAGAGTTCTCTCTGCACTGCACATACCTCCTGCTGCATGATTTCTGTTTTTCTAATTATATACACAAAAAGAAGTTAGTGTCAAAACCTCTTTTCACACTAACTTCTTCCGCTATTTTTAATCTCTATTTTTTCTTTTTCAGGACCCTTGTTGCCAGCGGCTGCATAATCTCATCCGCTGCGCCGTAGATCACTTCATATTCTGCCGGAACCGGAACTGCCTTGGTTTCTCTTGCATAGTTCTGGATAAACAGATATTCATTTTCCTGATTTTCACGTAAGGTGACAGAAACCTCTGCCGGTACGAATCCCAGCGGTGCCTGAATGCCAGCTTCCTTTGCTGCCTTTCCGTAGAAATCACTGTAGAAAGCCTGTTCCATATCTGCGCCAACGTAATATACGTGACCTTTTCCATATGATTTATGTGTCACTACAGGAGTTCCCGCATAGAAGTCATCGCCATAGCGCATAAGCACTTCTGCGTCAGAAACCTTTACCAGCTCACACAGGTTCTTGCAAGTATAGATGCCGCTGATTTCCAGATGATTGCCCGGTTCTGAAATTCCATGGTTCTCTTCCCAGTCATAAAGAGCATCAATCTCCGTAGTACGAAGACCGGCTGCCTCCATAAGCCCGTATGGTGTACCTCCAAGGAAGCACTTGTCTGTGCCATCCACAAGACCGGTCCAGTAAGTGATCACCAGGGTTCCGCCATTTTCTACATATGCTCTTAATCTTTCTTCGTAACCATCTTTGAACATATAAGCCATTGGCGCTGCCACAATCTTATAGCCGGAAAGCTCATGCTCCATAGAGATCACATCCACATTCAGTCCCTGTTCACGCAAGGCGCGGTACTGCTTCTGCACCGCTTCTGTGTAGAACATGTTCTCATTCCGCGGTCCCTGTGCATCCTGGATTGCCCAGTTATTTTCTCTGTCATAAAGGACTGCTGCCGGAGACTTCATCTGGCTGCCGCAGACTTCCTTCAGTGTCTCCAGAGCCTCTCCAACCTCTGTCACTTCTTTAAACACGCGGGTATCCTCTCCGCCATAGTGGTCGATCACTGCACCGTGGAATTTCTCAGAAGCCCCCTGGCTCTGATGCAGCTGAAAGTATAAAACGCTGTCGGAGCCGTGAGCCACTGCCTGAAGAGAAGAAGCCAGCATCATTCCCGGCTTTTTCAGCTTATTGATGGGCTTCCAGTTTGTGGCAGACGGGCAGGACTCCATGAGAAGAAATGGCTGATTCTTAATGCTCCTCATCAGATCATGCTGCATACCTGCGTCAATGGCAGTGAAAAATTCCTCTTTCTTATGCCAGCTTGGATAGTTATCCCAGGATACCACATCCAGAACATCGCGAAACTTCTTGTAATCAAGACCGTTGTAATCATACATCAGATTGGCTGTTACCGGCAGTTCAGAACCACCTTCACGGATTGCAGCAACCTCTCCTTTGATGAAATCAATGGTGCGGTCTGTAACGAACCGGTTCCAGTCAAGCTTCAATGCATGAAGCTCGTTCTCCCCCTTTGGGGATGGGGCTTCAATCTGATCGAAGCTATTGTAAATGTGGCTCCAGAATGTGGTGCACCAGCTGGAATTCAGCTTCTCAATGGTTCCATATTTCTCTTTCAGCCATTCCCGGAATTTCTGCTGACAAAGAGGGCAATAGCATTCTCCGCCAAACTCATTGGAAATGTGCCACAGAATCACACCAGGATGACTGCCCAGTCTCTGGGAAAGCAGCTTGTCCATATCGTGAACTTTCTGCCGATATACCGGAGATGTATAGCAATGATTATGTCTGCCTCCGAAAAATCTTCTGGTGCGGTCCGGATCCATGCGAAGGACCTCCGGATACTTATCGGCCATCCACTTTGGCCTTGCGCCTGACGGTGTTGCCAGAATCGTGGAAATTCCCTCTTTATATAAATTGTCAATAATCTCTTCCAGCCAGCCCAGATTGTACTTTCCTTCTTCCGGTTCCAGTACTGCCCAGGAAAAGATTCCTACAGATACTGTATTAATATGGGCTTTTTTGAAATATTCAATGTCTTTTTTCAGAATGTCCGGGCGGTCAAGCCACTGCTCCGGGTTGTAGTCACCACCATGCAGCATACGGCCATATTCTATTTTTCTTGCCATCTCAATCTCCTTTTTGTTGCCATGATAAGAATATTTTTGTTACTGGTCACGGAGTGAACAGTAATGTATTTTTTCTCAAACTCCCTTAAATACAAATGAAAATTCCATCGGCTTACTTGTATCCAGCAGGTATTCTTCCTGGGTTCTTGCTCCCCAGCTGTCGTCTCCGGCAATTCCCATCTGGCCTTTTGCCACGCGCACTACTGTATAATGAATCTGGGGCAGCTCATATGGATGCATTGCATTTTCCATCTCATGAGGTGTGTATGGCAGGGCAGAGAACATCATCGGGCCGTTTTCTTTATCCATCTCAAAAAGCATTCCTCTGCCTTTCCGGTCTGTGATTTTCGCCCATCTGACTTCTTCCTTGGCACCGCATTCCTGTGGAACCATATATCTTGCCACATTATCTTTTACCATATTGTCGTAGATTCCAAGCTTTGCACCTTTCTTACGGTCTGCATAGGTCTCAGCTTCTCCAAGTCCATACCAGGATACATGGTCATAATCTGCATTAAACTTGAAAATCACACCAAATTCCGGCATATCGCCAAGCTCCTTCACCGGATCATAGGAAAGTGTGGTACGAATTCTTCCATCTCCGAAAACTTCATAAGCAAGTGTACACTCAGCTGCCGGAATAGTGGGAAGAAAATAGGTATAGGATACCTTTACGGAATGCTCTTTTTCCTCTACCTTTGGTGCATTTCCAGGTCCATATGCCGCTCCGCGGTAATCCTTATGGTTTACATACATGCTGGCAAGCTTCCACTGTCCGTAGCGCATTGCCATCAGATTTCCACAGTCATTGTCTGTTGGTGCACGCCAGAAGTTAGGCTTCGGAATTGCCTCGATCATTTCTTTTCCTGCGTATTTATAGGAAGCAAGACCACCGTTCAATACGGAGAAAAGCACCTCAAATTCCGCTCCGCGCACGCCAATATTATGGGTACTATGAATTACCTCCAGATGCTCTGTGCAAGGCTTCACAGCTGTTTCCACCTGGTAAACATACTGTCCAAAGGCAACCTCATGACCTGCTTTCGCCCATGGCATATCCTCTTTTAAATGGAAAGAAACAGTTACCGTGTACTCACCTGCTTTCTCCTCCTTCTTAAATGGAAGAGCATATTCCATCTGGCTCAAAGGAGCCACTGCTGTATCCAGTACTTCTGTACGAATTACGTTTCCATCCTTCTGAAGAGTTACTCTGCATTCAAATGTGTCCGTATTTACAAACAGATTTTTGTTGATCACATTCACTGAATCAGCACTTACCTGTGCGGTAATATTCTGATAATTAAATTTCACTTCCTGCATCTTCGGAGACGCATCACGATTTCCACCATATGCAATACCATTTCCACTGAAATTATAATCAGTAGGACGCTCGCCAAAATCTCCGCCATATGCCTGGAACTCTTTTCCATAACGGTCTTTTTTGTAAATAGACTGATCGATATAATCCCAGATGAAGCCTCCCTGATAATCCTCATACTGATCCAGTAATCTGATATAAGATTCCATTCCTCCCAGAGAATTTCCCATATCATGCATATATTCACATAAGATAAATGGTTTCTTCGGATTATTTTCCAGATATTCTTTTATCTTCTCCGGCGGAGCATACATCTGGCTCTCCATATCAGAAATTAAATCCTCATAAGGCCGGTTCTCTGCCACGCCCTCGTAATGCACAAGTCTGTCCGGATCTTTTTCTTTATAGTAACGGTTCATCTCCACCAGGATATCACCGGCATACGATTCATTTCCAAGTGACCAGAAGAGTACCGACACATGATTCTTAAATGATTCAAAGTTCGATACTGCCCTGTCTAATGTACATCCTCTCCAGCATCCGATACTTCCCGGAACATTCCACGACGGTTCAATCACACCTTGTTTCAGCCACGATCCATGTGTCTCCAGATTTGTCTCTGCCATCAGATAGATCCCCGCCTGATCACATCTGTAATACCATGAAATATGATCCGGATAATGGCAGGTTCTTACTGCATTGATGTTGTTTCTTGTCATACAGTTTATATCAGAAACCAT